>Ga0074195_1000522_pt1 | contig 72773 bp, 71 predicted proteins | sample EPASupsiteHSE623_FD_64525 | JGI IMG/M metagenome (GOLD analysis project Ga0074195, IMG submission 64525) | Bioremediated contaminated groundwater from EPA Superfund site, New Mexico - Sample HSE6-23 | ecosystem: Environmental > Aquatic > Deep subsurface > Groundwater > Contaminated ...
AGTTGGGGAATTTGCGTTTGCACAAGCGCTTTGTAAATCTCATTGGTGACGATGTAAATATTCTCCTTCGGACAGATTCGCTTAAACCGCTTGTACGTTTGCTGTATCAGCGTTTCTCCTGTTCCAAGGATATCGATGAACTGTTTGGGATGGGTGGTGCGGCTCATGGGCCAGAAACGTGCGCCGATGCCACCGGCCATGATCACGCAGTAGTTGTGTTTTGACTTTGCCATGTCAGGAGGGTTTAATTTGATACAAACATAATGTAAAAAGATTTACGATTTACGATTTACGATTTACGATTTTTGATTGGATTGAAGCTGTGTTGTTTTGTTAACCTTGTGTTTGTGGATTAAAATAAGAAACTACGGTATTTTGTTCATCCTTTCGATCCTCATACGTATTCGCTGGCTGCCGGACGGGGGTTCCAGCTTCCGACCAAATTACTTTCAGAATTTCAGATCATCAATTCAAGAACGAAATCAGGATCATTCTTTATGACCTTTTTGGAAGGCCCATGGCTTGCGAAATAGTGGAAAATGGTAAAACTGAAATCACCATTGATATAAGGAAACTGGCGGCTGGCCTTTATTGCTACAGAATCATGCAAAAACAACGCAGTCAAAACGGGAAGATTGTAATTTTAAGATGAGGCTGGTTACATTCATTTGACCGAGACAATTTAATTATTCCAGTTTTTGTATTGCAAACGATTTGTAGCGATACAGTAGAAATAAAAAACATTGCGGTAGATTGGATCCCATTTGGGGATGCCGTATAAATGTTGTATATTTGTACGCCAAAATTTTAAGCTATGGAAACCAAGTTGACATTAAGACTTAAAAAGGATGTAATTGAACAAGCAAAAAGATATGCTAATGATCATGAAACTAGTTTGTCCAAGTTGATTGAAAACTATTTGTCAGCAATTACGACAGATTCTAGATCAATTCTTAAAATTTCACCGCTAGTACAATCTTTAAGCGGTGTTATACAAGTTTCGGAAAATGAAGATGCCCAAAGAGAGTATCATGAACACTTAGAAGAGAAGTATTTATGAAGAAGAGGGTATTTGCAGATACGGATATTATTTATGATCTACTTGGGGCACGTGATCCATTTTATAATGCCGCGGCCCATTTATTCACTCTTGCTGATGAGGGCAGAATTCAGATTTTTATTTCCGCATTATCACTGGCCAATCTACATTATTTGATTTCAAAGAAGAAATCTGAAGACGAATCGAAAGAAATTCTTCGGAAATTTAAGGTACTTGTTCACGTGATCCCGTTGACCGAAAAAATAATTGACTTGGCTTTAAATTCTGAGTTTTCGGACTTTGAAGATGCAATTCAATATTATTCAGCCTTGCACAATGAAATTGATGTTTTGTTGACCAGAAACCTGAAAGATTATAGAAAAGCTCAAATTGCTGTTCTGACTGCTCAGGATTACATAAATCTATAATGGGTCTGGCGCTAAGAAGTAAAAATGTCTTACCTTTGCACCTGTTCAAACAATTGGATGTTTATTTTTAATTTGGATATTGTTCTGTAAACAATCTGTACTTTTTGTATTGATTGTATCTTAGTTTGTTTCTCGGATAATCCTTTTCGAGAACAGTTTCCTATTGAATTAATTTAAGTTTTACTTTGCGTATGATGTGAAAGCATTATAATGCTTTTCGTGTATGCAACAAAATAAAAGAAAATGAACAACGAAAAGCAAACAATTCATGAATTTGACTTGAATATTATTTATGATTTTTTTTCAAATACAGAACGTCAAGGTCCCGGAAGTCCCGAAGAAACGCTTAAAGCATTGAGTTTTATAGGCGTTCTAACTGAAAAGTCCAAAATTGCCGATATTGGTTGTGGAACAGGTGGTCAAACAATGGTATTAGGAGAAAATACACCGTCTGAAATTATTGGTGTTGATACTTGGCCCAATTTTATAAATCAATTCAACCAAAATGCCCAAATCAAAAATCTTCAGGATAGAGTGAAAGGCATTGTAGGCAATATGGAAAATCTTCCGTTTCAAGAAGAAGAATTAGACTTGATTTGGTCGGAAGGTGCGATTTATAACATTGGATTTGAGCGTGGACTGAACGAATGGAGGAAATTTCTGAAAAAGGGCGGATATATCGCAGTTACAGAAAATACTTGGTTTAGCGAAGAGCGACCTGCCGAAATTCAGGATTTTTGGCAAAAAGCCTATCCCGAAATAGATACAATCTCGAACAAGGTTGCTCAAATGCAAAGAGCAGGCTATCTTCCGATTGCTACTTATGTCTTGCCCGAAACTATTTGGAATGCCTATTATACATGGCAAACATTGAGACGGGAATCCTTTCTGAAAAAATATGACGGTAACAATTCCATAAAAGAATTTGTTGCTTCCATGCGATATGAGGCAGAGTTATATTATAAATATAAAGCATATTATGGTTATGTGTTTTATATCGGAAAGAAGATTTAGGGCATAATTAAATCAATCGTAAATTAAACCGGCTCAACCGGCGCCCCCGCGCTGACAAGGTAAATCCGGTTTGTATTCAAACAGATGCACCGGTAGCGGGTTCTCAGTTTCTCCTTCTTCTGGAATGTTCTTCTTCCGTGGAGAGTGAAAACGGCATCGAAGGGAAGCTCTTCCAAGCGGATGGTGGGATCGGGGGGATCCTGCTTTTTCAGCACCTTCGACAGGTGATGATCGACCGAGGAGGAAGCTCTGGGGTTTTCGAGGTATTTGATAAGCACGGGTAAAATATCCGCAGGAAAAACTTTATCGTTCAGGTAGGGCTGCATCAGGCGGCGAAACGCATCCTTCCACTCTTTTCCATGGGGCAGCGGCCGCGATTTGCGGCGCAGGGAGAACTTCTGCAGCGCCCTGGCATGGTCAAGGGTTACGTGATGGTGTGCCAGCTCATGCACCAGGGTGATCAGGAATGAATATGGGTTCAAGGTGCCATTCACCGTGATACGAGCGGGATTGCCTTTGTGCGGCGCCCTGAAATCGCCGGTCTTTGAGGTGCGGTGGTTGACCACCTTCAGGCTGATCGGATTTTCCTGTACCTGAATAATAACATCCTCAACAGCAGCTTGCGGAAGCTGAGGGCCGAGCACCGACCTGATCTTTTCCGCGAATGGGGAAGGGGCCGGTTTGGGAGTTATTGGTTTTGATTGAAACAGGGAGAGCTGCACTTAAATAATTTCAATATTATGCAACTTCATATTCTAATTTCATTGGTTGAGGCATCTTTTTTGAGGCGTTTAATACCTCAATTCCAATTATGTTTCCAGAATCATTATAGTCAATGATGATTCCCGGCTTATCTTCATCACTTTCACCGATTTTTCATCAGTGAACTGAATATAAAGGATATCAACCTCTTTATCATATTTTACCTTCATAGTATTTTTCAATTTTTGAAGTTTTGTAAGCGCTACTTTCAGAGAAGTTCTAAAACTTCAAACTTCAGTTTTGGGATATCATTGATTAGAATTCCCCAGATTAATTCGTCAGAAATAAGGTCATAACCGTGGATAATTCTATTGCGAAGACTAACAATTTTTTTGGAATGTGAAATTTCAATCTGAGGATCTTTCCCAATTATCCTTCCTATTGCCTCACCAATAATTTCAAGATTTCTTTCAATCGCCCGCTTTGTCTTAAGATCATGTTTGTAGTTCTCAAAATTTCTTTGACCATCAGGAAGAAATTGTTCAATTTCCTCAATGGATTGAGAAATGTCATATAGCCATGTTTTTATTTCCCTATCCATATACTAATTGTTTTGATTGATTGATGGATTCAAGGAAATAGGGATTTTTTATTGCTTGTTCCTCTATAAGATCAACTGGTCTTTTTAATAAACCTTCGAGGGAAAATTTCAGATCAAAATAGTTGTCAGCATATTTAAGTAAATCGATATCCTTGAATTTTACGATGAAATCAACATCGCTATTATCATTAAACTGGTCGTTTAAAATGGAGCCAAATAAATATAATTTATCAACACTATGGCGCAAACACAGTGCTTCAATTGAAGGAATTTTTTGTTCGATCTTATTCACAGGATCAAAGTTACATGAAAAAGTCAAATGCAAACCATCTATTTAAACTTCGGGCAGTCACATCCCTTGGAATGAGATACGCGTTGAGAAGGATACCGCGTTGAACTGCAAGAACCAGCAAGTAACATCAGCATTACCGACATTCCCAGCATCATCAAACGAAACCGAAATCCCTTCATCTCAAAAATTTTCTTCGATAAAAGTACATAAAAATCACGAACCATTCTATTTGCTCGTACACCCGGTCACTGGTAAACCTGTTTGATTTTTCAGGTTTCACCCCTCCTTCCCATGTTCCCTCTGCGTTTCCTTGTACTACACCTCAAATAATCCCCCATTCAAACGCACATTCACCAAAATTTGGTATTTTAGCAAAAACATTTTATGCTGAAGGTATTTACCACCATCGGAAACTACGTGCTTTTGATGCAGAAGGTTTTCAGCAGGCCCCAGAAGCGAAGGATTTTCTGGAACCAGCTGATGACTGAAATAAACAGTCTTGGCCTTGAGTCGCTGGGCATTGTGGCGTTTATTTCCGCCTTCATGGGGGCGGTTGTGGCCATTCAAACTGCTTATAATATCGACAGTCCGCTGATCCCCATGTCGATGGTTGGGTTCACAACCCGGCAAAGCGTTATTCTCGAATTTTCTCCTACCGTGATAAGTCTGATCCTGGCCGGCAAGGTCGGTTCGAGGATCGCGTCCGAGATTGGCACCATGCGGGTTACCGAGCAGATCGACGCCCTGGAGATCATGGGTGTGAATTCGGCGAATTTCCTGATTTTTCCAAAAATCGTAGCTTCGATGCTGATCAACCCGGTGCTGATCGTGTTCAGCATGTGGATGGGCATCCTGGGCGGCTGGATGGCCATGGTGGCCACCGGACTGGTATCAACCAATGACTATGTTCAGGGTATCAGGATCGATTTTGAGGCCTACACCATTTTTTATGCGTTGACGAAAACAGTTTTCTTTGCCTACATCATCTCCTCCATTTCAGGATTTTATGGCTATATCACCCAGGGAGGTGCGCTGGAAGTTGGCCAGGCAAGTACCAAGGCAGTTGTTTTCAGCAGCGTGGTCATCATCCTTTTCAATCTGATATTAACCCAATTGCTGCTCACATGATCGAGGCCAGGAATATCAACAAGACCTTTGGGGAAAATCACGTTCTGAAAGATGTTTCCTGCTCCTTCGAGAAGGGGAAGACCAACCTCATCATCGGGCAGAGCGGATCGGGTAAAACGGTGTTGATGAAATGCCTGGTAGGGTTGTTCGAAGTTGATTCCGGCGTGGTGGCCTATGACGACCGCAATTTCACCACCATGAACTTTCAGCAGCGGAAAACACTGCGGAAGGAGATCGGCATGCTGTTCCAGGGTGGAGCCCTGTTTGATTATCTCGATGTGGAGGGAAATATCATGTTCCCCCTCAATATGTTCACTTCACAATCACCGGATGAAAAAAAAGAGCGGGTGAATTTCGTGCTCAAGCGGGTGAATCTCGAGAACGTGAACAAACTGATGCCTTCAGAACTCAGCGGCGGCATGCGCAAACGGGTAGCCATCGCCCGGGCCATTGCCATGAATCCCAGATATCTATTTTGCGATGAACCCAATTCTGGGCTCGACCCCCAAACATCGGGGGTGATCGACAGGCTGATCCAGGAGATCACCCAGGAATACGATATAATCACGATTGTGAATACCCATGATATGAACTCGGTCCTGGGCATTGGCGACAGCGTAGCCTTCATCTACAAGGGAGAACTATGGTGGAAAGGAAACAGGGAGTCGATCCTGCATACCAATAATCCGGAGTTGAACGAATTTGTATTCGGAACCGAACTCACATCCCGGCTAAAGCAATAAATCCATGGGGGTGAATTTCATCGATATTGTCATCCTGGTTCTTGCAACGCTGTTTGTCATCAGCGGCTACCGCAAGGGGATCATTATCAGCCTGGCCAGCATTGCCGCGCTGATCCTTGGTATTTATGCCGCGGTGTATTTTTCAAATTACCTGGATGCCCTGCTTTTGGAACACCTGAATCCATCGCGGGCATGGCTGCCCATTCTGTCATTTACCTTCACATTCCTGCTGGTGGTCATTGGCATTCTCCTTCTGGCAAAACTTACCGAAAAGGTGGTTGATGTGGTAGGGATGGGAATTTTCAACCGTTTGGGAGGGGCCGTGCTTGGACTCATCAAAGGGGTCATCGTGATCAGCATCCTGCTTTTCATCACCACCAGCCTCGATCCCAAGGGCAAATGGATCACCCGGGAGGATAAAAAGGAGTCCTACCTGTATCACCGGGTGGCGGGCGTTTTCCCAAAACTGATGAAGACCTTTGGCGGTCCCATCAAGTTTCCGTCATGGGAAACATTCGAATTGGACAAATGATGAAGGCAAGTGAATAAGGGGACGAGTGGACAGACAGGGAAACCGGGTCAGGAATTCGTGAGTTTTTCAATGACTTCTTCGGGGGTGATGCCTCTGATACAGGCACAATCCATTGTTTTCCGGCAATCGTTACAGGTTTTATCAAGAACCAGGAAGGTGGCTTTTTTCCCGATTGGAGCCCAGCGTTGCGGAAAGATGGGGCGCATGGGGGCATAAAGTCCGATTGCCCTGATACCAAGGGCCGCAGCCAGGTGCAACGGTCCGGTGCTCGCTGCCACCATCGCATCAGCGGAGCGGATCAGATCCATCAATTCGGTCAGGGTGAGCTTGCCGGTCATATCCTCAACACGGTCGCGATGGACCGAGAGAAAATCTCGCATCAACGCTCCTTCATCCCTGGTCCCGGTTACGATGAGGTGATATTTTTCCGCAGGCAGTATGGTGATCAGCTTGGAATAATTCTCCAGCCCCCATTCCCTGGCGCTGCCCTTTGATTTGGGATGCAGGATCAGGGTGAATTTATCCGTGTGTCCGTTATTCCGCCTGTCCGCCTGTTCCCCCGTCAATCCATACAAATCCGGGATCTCTTCCAGGGTGAATTCTCTCTCAACTCCCATTCCTTTCATCATCTTCAGGTTGAGTTGCGCCTCGTGAAGGCTGGAATTCTTCCTGGGAATGTGGAGCAGCCGGTTGCAGGTGAGCCAGGTAAAAAATCGCCTTGAGGTGGCGATCCGCATTGGGATCCCTGCCTGCTTCGCGAGTTTGCAGATAGCTTCCACTGGAAAGACATGTATGATGCTGTTGGCATGGAGGTCATGCAGGAAGGCGATCCTGGATTTCAGGTCACGTAGTCCGGATATCTCATCCCAGCTGCAGAACTGATCTACATGTTTGCATGCTTCAATGACGGGCCGGGTATAGTTTCGGCCAAGGAAAATGATGGTACATCCGGGAAAGGATTGTTTCAGCGCACCGGCCATCGGGAGGGTCAGTACGACATCCCCGATACTGTCGGTCCGGCTGAGAATGATGCGCATTACTCCATGATGGCTTTGATGCCCGGGAGTTGCTTGCCTTCAATGTATTCGAGCATGGCGCCGCCGCCAGTTGAAACATAGCTTACCTTGTCGGCCAGGTTGTATTTGTTGATGGCTGCAACGGAATCGCCGCCACCAACCAGGGTGAAGGCGCCATTTTCGGTGGCTTTCACCAGCGCCAGGGCGATGAATTTGGTGCCGGCCTCATAATTGTTCATTTCAAACACGCCCATGGGACCATTCCAAAGAATGGTACCTGATTGCTCGATCACATGATTGAATTTAGCACAGGCTGAGGGTCCGATGTCGAGGCCCATCCATGGAATCTGGATATCATAGGCACTGCTGGTCTTTTTGTTGGCATCATTTGAAAAAGCATCGGCCAGAACGGCATCAGCCGGGATATACAAATTCACGCCAAGGGTTTTTGCCCCCTCCACGATGTTTTTGGCCAGTTCAACATACTCATCTTCTACCATGGATGCACCAATGTCCCCGCCCAGCGCCTTGATGAAGGTGAACATCATGCCTCCGCCGATGATCAGATTGTCGACCTTATCCATCAGGTGGGTTATGATCTCAATCTTGGTTGACACCTTGGCGCCACCCAAAATGGCGGTAAAGGGACGCTTGCCGTCCTTAAGACATTTGTCGATGGCAATGATCTCATTGGCCATGACGTACCCGAACATCTTGGAATCAGGAAAAAACCCGGCGATGATGGCTGTTGAGGCATGGGCACGGTGCGCTGTTCCAAAGGCGTCGTTCACATACATATCGCCCAGCACGGATAGTTTCCTGGCGAATTCCTTGTCTCCCTTTTCCTCCTCCTTATAAAAACGCAGATTTTCAAGGAGCAGAACCTCGCCAGGCTGCAACGACCCGGCAAGATCGATGGCAGATTGTCCAATACAATCGTCGGCGAATTTTACTGGCCGGTTGAGTTTTTGCGAGAGATAGGGAACGATGTGCTTCAATGAAAACTTCTCTTCGGGACCACCCTTGGGACGGCCCAGGTGCGACATCAGGATTACCGAACCACCGTTGTCGAGGATTTTTGTGATGGTGGGAATGGTCGCATCAATGCGATTGGTGTCTGTTATTTTGTACTGATCATCCAGGGGAACATTGAAGTCGACACGGATCAGCGCCTTTTTATTCTTAAAATTATAATTATCAATCGTTTGCATAGCACTGGTTGTTATTATTATGAGCGCAAATTTAAAATTTTATCTCACGACAACGCATATATTTTTAATTTTACCTTGATTTTTAAGAATTGCAGCATGCACGATCTCAGGGTAACCCTTATTCAGCCAGACCTTTTCTGGGAAGAGCGACAGAAAAACCTCGAACAGTTTGATCGTTTGATTAACAGTGTCGCCGGAGGGTCCGACCTGGTGCTTCTTCCCGAGACTTTTAACACGGGATTCTCCATTAATCCCTCCTTGTGTGCCGAATCCATGGATGGTCCCACGATGCAATTCCTCCGCAACAAATCAAGGGAAAAAGATATTGTGATCATGGCGACGCTGCTGATATGTGAAGGGGAAGATTGTTACAACCGGCTGGTTTGCATGCATCCCGACGGGCATTATGAAACATACGATAAGCGGCACCTGTTCCGTTTGAGTGAGGAGTACAAAATTTTCAGGGGTGGAAAGCAAAAACTGATCGTGGAGGTGAAGGGTTGGAAAATATCGCCGATTATCTGTTACGACCTCCGGTTCCCGGTTTGGAGCAAGAATACCTGGAAGGAGGGCAAATATGGCTACGACCTGCTGGTTTGTCTTGCAAACTGGCCTGCAAGCCGCGCCCATGTCTGGAAAACATTGCTTGTTGCGAGGGCCATGGAGAACCAGGCTTATGTTGCCGGGGTGAATCGCATCGGACCTGATGGGTATGGAACGGACCATACCGGAAATTCGATGGCCGTCGATGCCAAGGGAAATATTATTTACGCTGCCGCGGAAGGCATGGAGGTGTTGCAAACCGTTACCTTTTCGGCCCAGGATTTAAATCTGTTCCGGGATTCGTTTACCGTTGGCATGGATTGGGATGAGTTTACAATTCACAATAAATAGCTGTCTATGTCCAAACTTTCGGTTATCATCATTGCGCGCAACGAAGAGCTCAATATCCTTCGCTGCCTGGAATCGGTGAAACCGGTTGCCGATGAAATTGTAGTGGTCGATTCGATGTCGGCCGATCGCACCGCATCCCTTTGCCGCGATTTTGGCTGCAAGGTCTTTCAGCGTGAATTCGACGGGTATGGCAGTCAGAAGCAATTCGCTGTTGACAAGGCTTCCAACAACTGGGTGCTGTCCATTGATGCCGATGAAGTGGTTTCGGAAGAGCTGCAGGTTGAATTGAAGGGATTGTTTGGTGACGGGGTGAATGGTTCTGCAGCAACAGGGGTTCCACATTTGGAATTTTCCGGTTACAACATCCCGTTCAGCCTCCATTTTATGGGGAAACTGTTGAGGTACAGCGGGGTAGGGAAAGAGCTCCACCTGCGGCTTTTCGACCGGACCAGGGGCGGTTTCACCCTGGTCCCCGTGCATGAGGGCATTGAAGTGCAAGGCGCTGTTGGCCGTCTCCATGGCCGGATCATTCATTATTCATACAGGGATATCAGTCATCATATCGAAAAAATAAATACCTACACTTCCCAGGCTGCCGAAGGATACCTGAAGCGGGGAAAGTCATTTTCAAAATGGTGGGTTGCCCTTAAATTTCCGACCAGCTTTATTTCGTTTTATCTGATCAAGCGTGGTTTTCTCGATGGTTACCCGGGATTTATGTGGTCATTTCTCGCGGCAGTTTACGCCACCCTGAAAGTAGCCAAAACCGTTGAATCAAAGCAGAACTTATGACATTAACCGGGCTTGTTATCGCATCCATTTTACTGGCCGTCCTTGTGCTGACGATCCAGTTTAGTTTCCTGGTACCTTCAAAAAAAGGGCTGCCGGTATTGATGTACCACAAGATCCTGCAAAATGGCCCCGATGGACTTACGGTGACCACAGACCAGTTCGAACAACATCTGAAGTACCTGAAGGAGAGGGGCTATCATGCAATCAGCTTTAAAACGCTTAAAACCCTTGTGAAGGATGGTGCACCCCTTACAAAAAAGACGGTTATCCTGACATTTGATGATGCATATGAAAATTTCCGCCTTCAGGCGCTTCCCCTGCTTAAAAAGTACGGATTCACAGCCACGGTATTTGTGCCGGTTGCCTTCATCGGGAAAACGAACATCTGGGACAAGGGCCACGATCAGATCATGTCGGCGGAGGAATTGAAACAACTTGCCCTCAATGAGGAGACAGAGATCGGGTTGCACTCATTTTTACACCGGAGTTATGGCGACCTTGATATTGCCGGGATGAAGGAGGACCTTGAAAATTGCACTAAAAGCCTTGATTTTTTTGGGATTCCTTTTGTGAAAGTACTGGCCTATCCCTATGGCGGATATCCCAGGAAGGATCCTTCCATGAAAGCGCAGATGATCTCCCTGTTTCAGCAGGCCGGCCTTGATTTTGCCCTGCGAATCGGTAACAACATCAACGCATGGCCGGTTCGCCATCCCTATGAGATGAAGCGGATCGACATCAAGGGAACCGACAGCTTTTTTATTTTCCGGACGAAGCTGAATAAAGGACGTGCCAAACTATTTGCCTGATCCGACCTGCCATGCCTATAACCTGGAAACAATTTGAACGGTACTGGTATATTTTCGCACTTGGCGTCACACTGGCCTCATTGCCATTTTCAAAGCTCGGGCTGAGTATTGGCCTGATGATGATGACGGGCGGCTGGATAGTGGAGCGGTTTGATGCCCGGAAATTATTATCCATCATGGCTGGGCGCACATCCCGGGAGGTAATAATACGCATGATTCCGATCTCGGTGTGGTTGCTTTTCGAAGGCATTGCCGGCGGGTTTAAACAATTTTTGAAGCATAAGCCGGCGTTGTTGTTCAGCTCGGTTTTTCTGCTCCATATCCTCGGACTCTTTATCACCTCCGATTTTGACTATGCGGTCAAGGATCTGAGGACCAAGTTCCCGCTGTTCCTGATACCACTGATATTGTCCACTTCAGAATCCTTTGACCGGAAATCATTTTACCGTTTCATGGTCCTGTTTATACTGGCAGTTTTGGTCCGGTCAGTTTATAATACCTGGATGATCGGGACCGACAGTTTTGTGGATATCCGTGAAGTTTCCCGTAATGTATCACATATTATTTTCAGCCTTTTGCTTTCACTGGGTATTTTCACACTCCTTTATTTTTCGGTCAAAAACAAATATTGGACTCCCTGGATGCGGCTGCTGTGCATACTGGTCCTGCTGTGGTTTTTCGTCTACATCATCCTATCCCAGTCATTCACAGGATTTTCAATTATCCTGATCACCTTGCTCATCCTTATCCCGGTCCTGATTTTTAAGACCAGGAACCGCTGGCTGAAGGGGGGATTGCTGTTAATCATCCTGATCGTTACGCTGGGTGTTTTCGGCATCATCCGCTCGATCGTGCAGGATTATTACAGGGTAAATCCCGTGGATATGACAAAACTCGAAAAGGTCACTTCCCGCGGAAATCCATATATCCATAATATCTATGCCAGTCAGACCGAGAATGGGAACCATCTGTGGATTTACATCCAGTGGGACGAAATACGGAGTGCATGGAACCGGCGAAGCGCCATTAAATTCGATAGCCTGAATAAGAAGAATGAACCGGTTGCTTACACCGTGATCCGGTTCCTGACGTCAAAGGGATGGAGGAAGGATGCAGATGCCGTCGAAAAACTGACCGGTGATGAGATCGACGCCATCGAAAGGGGAGTGGCAAATGTTGTATTTATGCAGAACCTAAGTATCCGCGGCCGGATTTATGAATTCCTCTATGGGTTCGATCAGTACCGGGAAACTGGGAATCCTACCGGTTCCACCCTGATGCAGCGGCTTGAATTCTGGAAGGCCTCCATTGGCATCATCAGCGAGCACTGGATCACCGGAGTCGGTACCGGCGATATGAATATCGCCTTCGCGGATCAATATGAAAAAATGCAGTCGAAGCTATCGCCCGATCAGCGATGGCGTTCACATAACCAGTTTTTATCCATCTTTGTCGGTTTCGGTATTTTCGGACTGATCTGGTTTCTGACGGCGATCTTTTATCCACCTTTCATGCTCCGGCGGCAGGATGATTTCTTTGTAGCCGTTTTCCTGATCATCGCTGTATTGTCGATGATTACCGAAGATACCATCGAATCACAAACAGGCGTGACCTTCATTGCCCTTTTCTATTCCCTTTTTCTTTTTGCACGGAAGGAGAAGGATCCATTATCTTCCAAAACCAGTTCTCATGGCTGAAATTAAAGCAACCAATCCCGGTCAGTGGCTCATGATCGTCAATCCGAATGCAGGGGTCAAAAAGGGAACCAAAGACTGGCCCCTGATCTTGAAACTACTCAGGAGCGAAATGGTCGATTTTGATTTCAGGATCACGGAAGCGATGGGACACGCCATTAAAATCGCCGAAGAATCAATATTAGCGGGATACAGGAATTTGTGCGTGGTGGGTGGCGACGGCACGCTAAACGAAGTGCTGAATGGCATGATCAACCAGCAGGAGATCGCATTGTCCGAAATCACCCTGGCCATGATCCCTGTAGGGACCGGCAACGACTGGTGCCGCATGTTCAGCATTCCCTTCGATTACCTGAAGGCCATTCAACTCCTGAAGAAGAAACACACTTTTATCCAGGATGCCTGTAAGGTGACCTATTATCATAAGGAAGAAAAAATAGTGAGGTATTTCATGAATGTGGCCGGGATGGGTTATGATGCCCTGGTGAACAAGAAGACCAACTTGCTGAAGGAAAAGGGGAAGGGTGGACCGCTGATTTACCTTTATTTTGTTTTTGCAAGCCTTTTCCAGTTTAAATTCATTGATGCTGTGATAGAAGTGGACGGGAAAACGATGTTTAAAGGTGAAATCTTTTCGATGAATATCGGCATTTGCCAATTCAACGGCGGTGGTATGATACAGGTGCCCTATGCCATTGCCGATGACGGGCTGCTGGATCTCACCATCATCAAAAAAACCAGCAAATGGAAGGTGTTGCGGTATGCACACAAACTGTTCGACGGTACCCTGGTTAATTTGCCTATCGTCGATACTTTCAGGGGGGAGAACATGCGTATCCGCTCAACAGGAAAAGTTTTTCTGGAAACAGACGGGGAATCGCTGGGGCATACCCCATTGACCTTCGAAATCATGCCGCGTTGCATCACGATTGTAACAGGGAAATAACCCGCTCCGATTGGATAACATCATTCCATTAAGGTATACTGCATTTTGACAGGATTGCGAAAGCAATCGTGTTTAAATGCAGTCATACTGAGCGTTTGAGTTTGCTTTCATTTGCAAACTCAAACAGCTGAAGTATAACACAACCTTGTTAGGGTAATCGCAACCCGTTATCGGAGTTCTGTGAAGGTAATCCCGTCCCCGTTATAAAAGCATGATTACTCAGAATGATCCTGAAATGCCCGGGTGGGGCGGATCTATCCAGTCCCCGTTTATTTTGATAAGATCGATCAGGGCTTCCAACGCCTGTGATTCGTCGATGTTCTTTCGCACGGGTTGCTGTCCCTTGTAGAGATGAACCTTTCCCTTTCCGGCGCCCACGTAACCATAATGCGCATCGGCCATTTCGCCGGGACCATTGACAATGCATCCCATCACGGCGATCTTGAGTCCGGTAAGGTGGGAGGTTTTGGCCTGGATATTTTCCAGGGCCGTTTGAATGTCAAACTGGGTGCGGCCGCATGAGGGGCATGCGATAAATTCCGTTTTGGTGATCCGTGTCCCGGATGCCTGGAGAATATTATATGCAACAGGAATTTCAAATTCAGGATCTTCGGTCAGGGAGACCCTGATGGTGTCGCCGATGCCATCGGCCAGCAGGCTTCCAATACCAATGGCTGATTTAATACGGCCGTCCTCCCCGGCGCCTGCCTCGGTCACCCCAAGGTGAATCGGGTAATTCATCCCCGATTTTTCCATCTCTTCAACCAGCAGCCGGTTTGCGGCGATCATCACCTTGGTGTTGCTGGCTTTCATCGACAATACCAGGTTGTGAAACGAGAGGTTGTTGCAAATTTGGGCAAATTCCAGGGCTGATTGAACCATTCCCTCAGGGGTATCGCCATAAAGATCCATGATCCGTTCCGATAACGATCCGTGGTTGACCCCGATACGGATAGCTGTACCATGGTCCTTGCAGATTTTGATCAGCGGGGCAAGTCGGGAGGCCATTATTTCCAGTGTATTATCTGTTACATTTGTCCCGTGTCCCGTGTCCCGTGTCCCGCTTTCTTTCGTCCCGCGTCCCGTGTCCCGTGTCCCGAATTTTTGTTCCGTGTTTCGAGTTTCGCGTTTTTCGTCCCACGTCCCGTGTCCCGTGTCCCGTGTCCCGCGTCCTGATCCCCGCGTCACATAATTTCCCGGATTAATTCTGACCTTTTCAACAATCCCCGCAGCGATTTCAGCGATTTTCGGATTAAAGTGGACATCGGCAATCAAGGGGGTTTTATATCCCCGGCGGATTAATTCCTTTTTAATTTCCCTCAGATTTTCGGCCTCTTTTATTCCCGGCGCCGTGATGCGGACATATTCACAGCCAGCTTCGATCATTCTGATGGCCTGGGAAACGGTGGAGGCGGTATCGCGTGTGTCGGTATTGGTCATCGACTGCACCCGCACCGGGTAATCGCCACCCAGCGGCAAATCTCCGACATGAACCACCCGGGTCACAAACCGCTGATATATCCCGGTCAAAGCGTTGGATTATTTAACCCCTTCACCCTAGGCTTTCCCGCAACAAATTCTTTCAGATAGAAGGGCTCAAAGTAGGCCAGGTTTTCAAATTGTTTTTGCCTGAATTTTGTCTCGGCCAGGCCTGCCAGATACACTGCCGAGGCCATGAATCCGTCAAGGAACAGGGCATTGGGCTGACCGGCCAGGCTGGGCTTGCATTTTTCGGCCCCTTCACCTGCGAAAACCACCGTATGATCTGCAAGGAATTCCTGGAATGACCAGGCATCAATGATTTCGGCTCGTACCTCCCTCACAGTATTCCCGTCCTCATCAAATAACTCGGAATAGACCTCCATCCTGCGTGCATCGATCATGGGGCAAAAAAGGATTTTCTTGTCATTTGTCACTTGTAATTTGTAATTCATCCCTTCGGCCATGGATCGCAATGTTGGGATTGCAATAAGCGGCTTGCCGAGGGCGTAGCAAAGTCCTTTTGCCGTGGCAACCCCGATCCGAAGACCGGTATAGGAACCTGGTCCCATGCTTACTGCGATGGCATCAAGTTTATCTATGGTGAGATCCGACGACTTGATGATTTCCTCAATGAAAAGTGTCAGCATAGATGAATGTACGTTCCGCGCGGCAGACTCTCTGACAGCGAGGATTTTTCCATCCCCGGATAAGGCAACGGAACAGACTTCCGTGGCAGTTTCAATGCACAGGATCAGTCCCATGCACTATTTCTCTTTTTCTTTGGAGAACAGATCCTTTTTATCCACCTTCTTTACCTTGTCACCATCCTTGAGTCCCTTCGACACTGCACTGTAAGGTGCCGTGATAATTTCATCCCCCTCCTTCAATCCACTGATGATCTGAATGTAGGTGTTATCCTGGATTCCGGTTTTTACATCTACCTTTTTGGCGGTTCCATCGCTCAGGATGAATACACATTCCTGGATCTTATCGCTTTTCTTCGTCGTACTCACCACTTCAATTTCGTGGTCACCATCCTTGCTTTTAGTTTTAGTCTCTTCATTGATCTTATCGAGGCTGTCTTTTGCCAATCTTGTGGTTACAGCCTGGATCGGCAAAGTCAGCACATTGTTGGCGCTTTCCGTCTGAATTTCAACAGTACACGACATGCCCGGACGGAATGGAGAGAAATCCGCTGATTTACCTTCCAGCAGATCCTTGTAAGAATCCTTGATGATGTGGATTTTAACATTGAAATTGGTAACCTGGTCAACACTCACGCCCGTGCTGTTGGCCGAGGTGGCAATTTCGGTAACCACCCCTTTGAACTTCCGGTTCAGGTATGCATCCACCTCGATGAGCGCGGTATCGCCCATGCTTACGCGCACGATGTCATTTTCATTGACCTGCACCTGGGCCTCCATCTCATGGAGGTTGGCAATGCGCATGATCTCGGTTCCGCTGGAGAACTGCGAGGCACCGGTTACCCGTTCCCCTTTCAGAACGCTCAGTTTGGATACTGTGCCATCGTTTGGAGCGAAAATGGCCGTACGGGTGAGATCTTCCTTCGATCTTTTCAGGGCGGCCTCTGAATTTTTGACCATAAATTCGGAGGCTCTGATATCCTCTTCACTGGCTGTTACCTGGGCCTGAGCAACCTGGAATGCCGATTTAGCCTGGTCATACTCCGCCTTGGAGATCACATTTTGCTGAAAGAGCTTTTCCTGGCGGTCGTAGGTTAGCCTGGCATTTTCGAATTGAGCCTTGACCTGTGCCAGCCGTGCCTTGGAATTTGCAAGGTTGGCCTTCTGGGTGTTCACCGAAGCTTCACTCTGATCGAACTGGGAAATATAGATCTCCGGATCGATTTTTGCCAGCAGGTCACCCTTTAATACCTGGTCACCCTCCTTGACATATAATTCAACAACCTCCCCCGAAATATAGGGGCTGATCTTGATATCTTTTTCGGGCTGGATCTTTCCATTAGAGGAAACAGTTTGGATGATGGTGCGTTTCATCACCTTTTCCGTTGCAACCTTGGTTCCTTCGTTTCCTTTGCCTTTCACGATGGCAGCAACGACAATGATGGCTACTACTGCCACAATGGCAATAATGATCCACATTTTTTTCTTTGAAATCTTCACGGACATGGATAAAAATTTTATGGGTTATTCACGATCGATTCTGATGGGGTTTCCGGCATAGAAATCGAGGATGGTCGTTTTAAATATGAAATCAAATTTTGCCTGGAGTAGTTCAGACTCGGCTTTGGTCAGGTCCTTCTTACTGTTATTGTAATCGAAGGAGGTCATCACGCCCACATCAAATTTCTGCTGGGCATAGTTGAAGGCTTCTGACTGTGCATTGACTTTTTCCTGTGAGGCATTGTATTTTTGAAGAGCGGATACAGCGTCGGCATAGGATTGTTCTATCAGTTTCCTGAGATCCCGTGATTTGATTCCCAAGTCAAGTTCTGCCTGTGATTTCTGGATTTTTGCCTGGTTTATGGCGGTACGTCCTTGCCAGCCATTGAATATGGGAATATTCAGGTAAAATCCAACGGATTGATTGCTGTTTTCCTGCAACTGGTCCCCCAAAGATTTTACCTGAGAGGTATAATTGACTTTTGGCATCAGAACGAGATCTTTTGATTGCTGGGTGATTCCAACAGGGGTCCACACGGTATCAGTTGGATCATATTGTTTTGACATACCTGAATACCCTGTTCCCCACGATCCGCTAAGGGTCAGGGTGGGCTGGACATATCCTCTGGCAATGGCGAGCCTTTTTTTTGCGCTTTCAACCCGGAGTTCAGCGCTTTTTATTTCAGGCCGGGCCTTCAGGGCATACATAAAAATTAGTTCAGCAGTGACCGTATCACTGGGAGCCTTTACAAGTTTGAGTGATGGCTTTTCAACGCGAAAATCGCGGGTTACAGGCAAATCGATGAGCTGCTGGAGCGAAAGATTGGAAATATACAACCGGTTTTCCATATCTACCACATTCAGCTGTTCAGATGCTTTCTGAGCCTGGATATTGAGGAGATCTCCCCTGGCCGATGAACCGGCCTCCACCTTTTTCTGCATACGATCCACCTCGGCAGTCGTGATGCGGAGTTGTTCCTTCGCAACATCCAGCAATTCGAGATTGAATAAAATATCCAGGTAAAATCCTGCAACAGCCAGTGATATGTTGTTTTTAATCACATCAAGGTCATATTGACTGGCCAGCAGGTTGATCTTATTTTCCTTGAGGGTGTTTAATTTCTGAAGACCGCCATAGATGGTAACACTGCTGCCAATATAAAAGTTATTGGATCGGACCGTGGTTGTGGCAAATTCGTTTGTATACTGGTCAATGGTCTGACCATAATTCCAGACATTTGTCCCGTTGGCATTCAGATTTGGCAACATGCCCAGTCCACTCTGAAGTACTGCGTCCTTATTGCTTTGAACATTCAGGAGCTGTTTATTGATATCAAGATTGTTCTCAAGCGCGTAGTTGATACAATCTTCCAGGGTCCAGATTTTTTGAGAGAAACCGGTTTGGGATAATCCCATAAAAGCGAAAATAACCAGGGCCAAAGGCCAAAACCGAAATCGACACGCTTGCATTTTTAAGGGTTTTAATAAGACATCAAATTTAGTGATTAAATAATCACCAGGGCATTAAGACGAAGTTTTTGTTTTTTGGTTACAGGCTGTAATTTTACAATTTCAATTAAATTTTCTATTTTTGCACCTCATAAGCATTGTAAGTAGTTTCATGACAGCACTCAAAATCAGGTTATCTCTTTCCGGCCGCTTGCTTCTAAGCCTTTTGTTTGTATTAGCAGTTGCAGTGAATATAAAGGCTGCGGTTCAGGATAACACCATGCTGGTTGCTGCAAATGACAGTGTGTTCAGCCATCAGCAACAGGCCGGAAGCCACCAGGATGAGGGAAAGTTCAATGCCGGCGAGATGATCATGGAACATGTTGTCGATAACCATGAATGGCATATTGCCAATATCGGCAGCCTGCATGTCACCATCCCGCTTCCGGTCATCCTGCTTTATGACGGCAAACTATATACATTCTTTTCCAGCCGTTTTCATAATGAAACCCACAGTTACCTTGGATTCAAACTTGAAGCCGAGGGGCCGCACAAGGGAAAAATAATAAGGTTGGTGAGTAACCAGGATGAACCGGAAGAACTGCTTCCGGTCTATGATTTTTCGATCACCAAAACCGTCCTTGCCATCCTGATGAGCACAATGCTGCTGATCCTGATCTTTGTTTCTGTGGCCAATGCATACAGGCGTAACAGGGATAAGGCGCCCCGCGGATTACAATCGCTGCTTGAACCCCTGATCATCTTTATCCGGGATGATATTGCGAAAAGTTCGATCGGAGAAAAAAAGTATGAAAAGTTCATGCCGTTTTTACTGACCGTTTTCTTTTTCATATTCTTTAACAACCTGTTCGGTCTGATTCCATTCTTTCCGGGCGGAGCCAATGTAACCGGCAATATCGCCGTAACACTGGTGATGGCTGTTTTCACCTTTATCATTACCACCATCAACGGTAACAAGCATTATTGGGTTGATATCATTAACACACCTGGCGTTCCCTGGTGGCTGAAATTTCCGGTTCCACTTATGCCCATCGTTGAGATCATCGGCATCATAACCAAGCCGTTTGTACTGATGATTCGTCTCTTTGCAAACATTACCGCCGGCCATATCATCGTGCTTGGGTTTGTAAGTCTTATTTTCATCTTTGGCTCGATCAACGCCGCACTTGGATTGGGTGTGTCTGTGGTTTCAGTGGCCTTTATGATTTTTATGAATTTACTCGAATTACTGGTTGCCTTTATCCAGGCTTATGTGTTTACACTCTTGTCGGCACTCTACTTTGGATTGGCAACGATTGAACCAGAACACCATTAATGAATGACAAGTGACAAATGACAAATGACAAATTTTTAAAAAAACCATGGTAGCACCAAATCAACAATTCACCTGTCACTTGTCACTTTCACCTGTCACTTGTCATTTGTCATTTGTCACTTGTCATTATAACTGATAATTTAGTAATAACCATTAAATACCCTCGACTATGTCATTATTAGCAATTTTACTGCAACTGGCTGGTGATTTCGCCGCCATTGCAAAGATGGGAGCAGGTTTGGGAGCAGGAATCGCTGTGATCGGTGCCGGAATCGGAATCGGAAACATCGGCAAGAGCGCCCTTGAATCGATTGCCCGTCAACCCGAAGCCATCGGTGATATCCGTTCGAACATGATTATCGCCGCAGCACTCGTTGAAGGGGTGGCATTTTTTGCTATCGTTGTTTGTCTGCTGATCCTTTTTATCTAGCAGCCGAACAGGTTCTTTACGGTTTAACGGTTGGTTACACCGTAAAGGACTTTTATCCATTCACACACCACAAAAGATACGGATATGGAATTAATCACCCCGGGGCTGGGCCTGATATTCTGGATGACACTGGCGTTTTTACTGCTCGTGTTTGTCCTTGGAAAATATGCCTGGAAACCCATTCTTCAAATGCTAAAGGAACGCGAAACCTCGATCCATGAGGCGCTGAATTCGGCTAATAAGGCCAGGGAAGAGATGAAGCATTTGCAGTTCAGCAATGAACAACTGCTTCAGGAGGCAAAAAATGAAAGGGATGCATTATTGAACGAAGCCCGGAAAGTCAGGGATAAATTACTCGAAGAGGCACGTATCAAAGCCAGTGAAGAGGCCTCCCGGATCGTTGAAGCGGCCAAGGCAAGCATCCACAATGAAAAAATGGCTGCCATGACAGAACTGAAAAATCAGATTGCCGAAAGTTCACTCAATCTTGCCAGGATGATCCTGAAGCGTGAACTCGAAGATCCGAAAAAACAGGAAGCATATGTTCAGGAATTATTAAAGGACGTTAAATTCAATTAACCCGAATGAATATTTCCCTGGTCGCGGAACGTTATGCCGCAGCGCTGTTTGAACTTGCCACAGAGAAAAATCTGGTGGAGGAGGTGTTTGCCGACAGCAAGCTGATATCTCAGACATGTGAAAACAGCAGAGATTTAAGGTTGTTTCTGAAAAGCCCGATCATCAATACGGGGAAAAAGAGTGCAGTCCTTCACGCCATTTTTGATAGCCAGGTTCATCAGATTTCAATGAATTACATGCTCATCATGGTGCGTAAGAACAGGGAGTCAATTATCCCGGAAATTGCACTTCAGGTCGTTGAACTCTATCAGCAGTTTAAAAACATACTCACGGTTCACTTTAAGTCACCGGTACCTCCTGATCCGGAAGTCAGGAAAAAGGTGATGGAACTGATGAAGAGTTATACTCATTCAGATATCGACCTTAAAGCTGAAATTGACGAATCGCTCATCGGCGGCTTTGTCCTTTCATGGAAAGATAAACAGTATGATGCCAGCATTCGCAGGGAGATTGAAGAAATCCGCAATGCTGTTGCAAAGGTGAATTTATATAAAAAAGGATTCTAAAAAGGAGCGATTTCGCTGTTAGGTTAAATCGTACTTTGCTAATTAAAATTTGAATTATGGCTGAAATCAAACCCGCTGAAGTTACCGCGATTCTGCGCAGGGAGCTTGCCGGTTACCAGAATGAGAAGGAACTTGAAGAGGTCGGCACCGTTTTGACCGTTGGCGATGGTATTGCCCGCATTTATGGATTGAACAATGTCGGAAGCGGAGAGTTGATCGAATTTGAGAAAAACGGTCTGAAGGGAATCGTTTTAAACCTTGAAGCGGATAATGTGGGGGCTGTTTTGCTCGGTGATTATTTTGAAATCAAAGAGGGTGATATCGTTAAGCGTACCCGCCGCATTGCCTCTATTGAGGTGGGCGAAGGCCTGCTTGGCCGGGTTGTTGATACACTGGGCGAACCCATTGATGGCAAGGGTAAGATTGAAGGGGTGCGTTATGAAATGCCGCTTGAGCGTAAGGCTCCCGGCGTTATTTACCGTCAACCGGTAAACCAGCCACTGCAAACAGGGATCAAACCCATCGATGCCATGATCCCGATCGGTCGCGGTCAGCGCGAGTTGATTATTGGCGACCGCCAGACGGGTAAAACAGCCATTGCCATCGATACCATCATCAATCAAAAGGAATTTCACGCCAAAGGAGAGACCGTTTATTGCATTTATGTTGCCGTTGGACAAAAGGGTTCAACCGTTGCCAATATTGTTAAAACCCTGGAAGAAAAAGGCGCCATGGCTTACACTGTCGTGGTTTCCGCAACCGCATCCGACCCGGCCGCCATGCAATATTATGCCCCGTTTGCCGGAGCCGCCATCGGTGAGTTTTTCAGGGATACCGGACGTCCGGCCCTGGTCATTTATGACGATTTATCAAAGCAGGCTGTTGCCTATCGTGAAGTTTCCCTCCTGCTCCGCCGCCCTCCCGGACGGGAAGCATATCCGGGCGACGTGTTCTACCTCCATTCCCGCCTACTCGAGCGGGCAGCGAGAGTTATTTCATCGGATGACATTGCACGGCAGATGAATGACCTGCCGGCCAACCTGAAAGACATGGTAAAAGGCGGCGGTTCATTGACAGCATTGCCGATCATTGAAACCCAGGCCGGCGACGTATCAGCCTATATCCCGACCAATGTGATCTCCATTACCGACGGGCAGATATTCCTGGAAACTGGTTTATTCAATGCCGGTATCCGGCCCGCTATCAATGTCGGCATCTCGGTATCACGCGTCGGCGGAAATGCCCAGATCAAATCGATGAAAAAGATCGCTGGCACCCTCAAACTCGATCAGGCCGAATACCGCGAACTCGAGGCATTCTCAAAGTTTGGTTCCGACCTCGATGCAGCTACCAAGGCAGTTCTCGATAAAGGCGCCCGCAATGTTGAAATCCTCAAACAGCCACAGTATTCCCCGATGCCGGTCGAAAAACAGATCGCTATCATTTTTTGCGGAACTCGCGGACTGTTGCGGAACATCCCGATCCGGAGCGTTGGTAATTTTGAGATCGAATACCTGCATTTTATGGAAGAGCATCATCAGTCGGTGCTGAATAACCTCAAGGCCGGTAAACTGCTCGATGAGGATTTGAAAACCATGGAAGGGGTTGCCAGGGATTTGTCCAAAAAATACGAGGAAAAGAAATAACAGAAGGAAATGGCCGGACTGAAGGAAGTACGTATTCGGATTGCGTCGGTTAAATCAACCCAGCAGATCACCAATGCCATGAAGATGGTGGCGGCCTCCAAGTTGCGGAAGGCCCAGAATGCCATCATCAAATTGCGCCCCTATGCTGCAAAACTGCGCGAGATCCTGCAAAATCTGAGTGCATCAATTGACAATTCAGACGAGAATGTATTCTCCCAGGAACGCAAAGCCGAAAAGATACTTCTGGTTGTGATTGCCTCCAACCGGGGATTATGCGGGGCTTTCAACTCCAACATCATCAAGATGGGGGTGAGCCTTACCACAACCACCTATCACGAACAATTCCTGCTGAACAATGTCAGTTTCATCACCATCGGCCGAAAAGCCACAGAATATTTCCGCAAAAGGAAATATAACGTGATTGAATCGCATGATGAACTTTTCGACCAGCTTACATTCGCCAATGCCTCTGTACTGGCTGAAAAGCTGATGAAAAGCTTTGCCGGGAAAGAATATGACCGGATTGATTTGATTTACAACCAGTTTAAAAATGCGGCCGTGCAACGTCTGATTGTGGAGCAGTACCTCCCAATTGCTCCACCGATGGCCACGCCACAGGCACCGGCCGCAAAAGTGGAGGCGGATTATATCTTTGAACCTGACCAGGAGACCATTGTACGCGAACTGATACCGAAAACATTACGTATCCAGCTTTTCAAAGCCGTATTGGATTCATTTGCCTCCGAGCAGGGCGCCAGGATGACCGCCATGCAAAAGGCGACCGAAAACGCCAAGGATCTCCTGCGCGACCTCAATATTTCCTACAACAAGGCCCGTCAGAACGCCATTACCAATGCCATCCTTGAAATCGTTTCAGGGGCTGAAGCGTTGAAGGGCTAAATCGCGTTGCCCCGACCAGCATTGATTTCTGTAAATTGGATCCTGAGCGGAGTCGAAGGATGCAATTTCTTGTTAATGAGGACACTTCGACTTCGCTCAGTGTCCCCAGGGTTGATTAAATATTCCTTTTCGGAGCGGACTCAACAGTTGTGAAGTATAAAAAGGAGGAATAAAAAACGAAAAGGCTGACTTTGACGCCAACCTTTTCACAGAAGTACCTGGTTTTGCCTGAAGGCAGGTAGCCAGGTTAATCGATAAGTACGATCCGACGGACCGCAGTTCCAGCGTCATTCTTGATCCTTACAAAATAGTAACCCCTGGGTGATTCAGACAGGTCGAAAGTCATCCCATCCGATCCGTTAAATGACCCTGTTGAGATGGTCCGGCCACTGATGTCGAGCAGCGAAACTTCGGTCGATTCCGCAGTATTTTCCAATGAAACCTTGAATAATCCCCTCGATGGATTTGGGTAGATTCGAATTGACTGGTCATGGTTTTCGCCAACCCCAACTGTTGATGCGGCCTGAACTACCGTTACAGTTTGAACGGGCAACCCTGCAACAGATACTGAAATAGTCGCTATTCTAACGGAAAAGGTGGCATTCGTACCATAGTTCGCAGTAATCGTTCCATTGCCGTTTCCTGATGGATTCACGGTACACCATACTGCATCGCTGGTGGCCGTCCACGAGGTATTGGAATTTACATCAAATTCTGTTGAGCCTGAATTTTGTGAAACATTCTGGCTGGGCGGAGAAACCGAAAGCGTAGCGGCGGCACCCGATTGGGTGACGGTGACCATCTGAACAGGCAAGCCTGTTACAGAAATAGTAATGGTGGCAACACGCTGCACCAGGCTGGTGTTTTCATCATACTCTGCTTCGATATCGTTGTTTCCGCTTCCCGATGAAGGCACAGTGCACCAGGATGCATTACAGGTAACTGTCCAGTTTGAATTGGAGTTCACCATGAAAATTGTTTGTCCCTGGGCAGCCGGAACATTTTGATTGGAAGGGGTTACAGACAAAGTAGGAGCTGCTGCTGCGGCTGTTAATGTACCTACCTGACCCATTCCGGCATGAGGCGTGCAAACATAATTATAAACGCCTGCAAAATCTACGTCGTATTCAAAATCCTGGTTTGAAGTGTTGATAATTTCATCCCAGTCATCAGCGCCGGCAGGAATTATTCCTGAGGTGGTGGTATGGCTTCCTTCAACCCATTCCCAGCGGATGATATCGCCAACATTCACGTTCAATGAGGATGGCGAAAAATAAAAGTTCCCGACATTAATAATGTGTGTAACAGCATAGGATCCTGAATGATATGCCAAACCGGCGATAATCAGGATAAAAAGGAGTATATGTTTTTTCATGATTAAATGATCTTAAATTGAATATTAATTAGACTAATTAAAAACAAAGATACAACATTTTAAAATGCAAAGTCAAGTCTTTTTTGAAAAATTTCTTGAACCTGGGGAGGCTGATTCGGTATACCAGGAAATAAGCCGATTTTTTTTATAAAAATATACCTAACTTTGTATTCATTCAAATTAGGAAGACTATGATCACAAAAAACGTAGAAAAAGCGATAAACGAACAGATCAAACGCGAGGAGCATTCCTCCCGGATCTATTTGTCAATGGCCTCCTGGGCCGAACGGAACGGCTTTCCCGGAGCGGCCAACTGGCTGTACGTGCAAACAGAAGAGGAGCGTATCCATATGCTTAAGCTGGTGCATTATCTCAACGACCGTGGCGGTAGTGCCGTTATTCCCGCACTGGATGCCCCTGAAGCAAAGTTTAAATCGTTGCCCGATGTATTTCAGCAGGTACTTAAACATGAAGAGTACATCTCTGCATCCATCAATGAACTCTATGCCACCTGCACAAAGGAAAAGGATTATACTTCGGCAAATTACCTGCAATGGTACATTACTGAGCAGATTGAGGAGGAGAGCACCGTTCGCAGCATTCTCGACCAGATTAAGCTGGCCGGAAGCGACAAAGGCGGGCAGTTTATGATGGATAAGGAGTTTGCAGCAATGGCTACTGCAAAAAGAGCGGCACTTGCCCTGAGTGGAGGCGCTAATGCAGTAACTTAACCAGTTTATTGTACCACGTCCGACCGTACTTACGGATTAATGCCCCTTCCAGGAACTGGTAAAGGGGTATTTTTTCATTGTACCCTTTGATCAAGGCTTTCTGGCAGATGGGCCACTTGTGGTAGTTGAGCAGATCGTTCACCGGGGTGGTTTTGATCCGGATAGGGTAGAGGTGACATGAGATGGGTTTGGCAAAGGGTATCTTTTTTTCCTGGAAAGCCTTTTCAATCGCACACCTGGCTATTCCATTATCAAAATAAACGTATGCACATTCCTTTCCATGGATGAGCGGGGTGACAAACTTGCCCTCTGCATCATAATCAAACACCCCCAGCATCTCCACCTCCTCAATTCCCTCCTGTACCATGAACGGCTTGATTTCATCAATATAGTCCTCAAGCAGGGAGATCTCCTCTTCATCCAGCGGCGCTCCGGCATCACCCTCCACACAGCAGGCGCCTTTGCACTTTTCCATGTCGCAGCAGAAGTAAACTTCTTTTGCTTCATCTGAAATCAATGTGTTCTCTAAGGCTATCATCACAAATTATAAAATCCAAAATCAAGATAACAAATCGTATTTACATAAAAATCAAACATTTTCAAATCTTCAAATTTTCAAATTGAATCATTTATATTTCCAGTTCCTCGTCTTCCCTTCTGCTATCCATTCAACAGCAGTGCCAATGCGTTTTTCACGCGTGGCCCCGGTTTTTGCCTCGGTGATCCACATGATGTATTCCTTACGCTGTGAATAAGTGAATTTTTCAAAGACCGCCAGTGCCTTCGGAGAAAGTTTCAGGGAAGCCAGGAAATCTTCAGGAGTTGTCAGTTCTTTCTTTTCGCTGTCGGTATGTTTTTTCGGCGTGACCTTCACTCCCTGGTCATTCAGTTTCTTTGCTTCAACCAGGTATTCCAACAGAGTTCCATCCGGGGGAAGGTCATTCAAGGAGCGGATCTTACCGAAATGCCCCATCGCTTTTTCTTCCTTCTCACCCAGAAGCTTATACGGATCAGTCATCAGTTTGGCTTTCCAAAAGTTAAATGCACAGTGCTCCTTGAAAGCGGCCATGCTGGTATATACACCTTTGTAGTCAAAGTGAGGGAAACCCCATTTCAGTGTTTCCTCCACACCGGGACAGGCCTGGTGTACCAGTTCCCGCAGGTGAACCAGGATTGGTTTGGCAAATTCAGCCGAAGCTTCGATGTATTGGTCTATTCGCGGGTCTTTCATATCAAATTATGGTTTTTCGATGAACGTTCACTTTCATGGCCCTGTGTTACACTGATGGTTGCTGAACCAATGTCATGAAGTCCTGTCATGGTAATTGTGCAATCATCTTCCGTGAAGGCCTGTAGCGCCGCCAGAATTTATATCTGGTAACGGAGGTATAATAAAAAAATTGCCGGATAACAGGAGCTCTTAACAGGTAATGATAAAGTCGGTAAGAGAGAACCATCACCACAAACGTAAGAACCCATCCTGTGAGGGTAACGCCCATTTTTGCCCAGCCATTCCCGGCCGGGATAGTGATGAAGGTGCCTATCCATTGCCAGAACCAGACTATGATCCCCATATTGAGCAGGCACATGATGCCGATAATATATCCATGGGAGGTCTCTATGGCGCGCTTGGGACAGTTATTCATGCAGCGCATGCAGCTTTCGCAGCGGTATGACCAGAATGGACGTTTATCAACCGTCAGGATGGCTTTAACCGGACAGTTGTCGATGCAGATATCGCATTTATCGCAGGCATCGGTCGCATAAAACGATTTGGCCAGGATAAATCGCCCGACAAAGAAATAACCTATGCTGACGGGAGTGATCAGGATATCCTGGATTATGTCGCGGAACGCGGTATATTTGTGCTCACCGGAGAGAATTTTAGTGGCAAATTTTTGTGTGATGATTTTGCAGTGTGCGTAAATCGATTCTACCACCTTTTCCTTTAGTCCCGGGTGAAAGGAAATCCAGTTTGACGGGAGGTCGATGGACCGAAGTCCCACGACCCGGTATCCCTTTAACAGCAATACCAGGGCTGACAGCCACAATGTGATGCCACTCAAACCCGGAAGGAACCATTTTGACAATTTCATGCCTGCCCGGGTATTCATCAGGAAAACCCTGTTCCCATTCGACCGGGGAAACCGGAAGATGAAATACATCATCGCCGGTGGATAGTTGAAACCATGGGTCGGGGAGATAAAGCCTACCAGCGAGTCGGGAGGTGGCGGTGCGATATGCTTCCGGTCAGTTTTTGCGATATCTGTTGTTTCGGCAGGGATTTTCAGAGATTCCGCGACATCTGCAACCCAATGCGCCACACTGCGCGCATTCCCGGTGCCTGAAAAGTAGTAAAACAGCAGTGATTGTTCCATAGATAAAAGTAGATGTCGGATTATTCGCCGATGATGGCCACGATTCGCAGCGGCGACCCGCTTCCTCCTTTGATCTTCATCGGAAGGGCCACGATGTATGCACCCGAAGCCGGTAGCTGATCAAGGTTTGCGACATTCTCATACATGGTCAGTCCGGCGGCACAGAGTATACGATGCGTTTGAAAATCCTTCGACTGGCCATAATCGATGCTGGGGGTATCCAGCCCAATGGCATTTATTTTACGATTTTCAACCAACCAGCTGGCAGCAGCCGGATCCAGCCCCGGGAAATGGAGTTCGTCAACACCCTCTTTGCCCGATTTTAGTGTTCCGGTGTACTTTAGTTGATCATTCCAGTATTTGGCAAAGCCAGTATTCAACAATATGATCGCGCCATCCGGGATTTTTCCATGCAGTTTTTCCCAGTTTTCAAAGTCATTTACAGCGACGAGGTAATCACGGTTTTCAGCCGATTGTTTTGTAACATCCACTACAATACCTGGCCCGTGTAATTGTTCAACCGGCACCTCATGTATGAAATGCTGACCCTCCTTGAAATGTACCGGGGCATCGAAATGGGTTCCGCCATGCTCTTCTGCGGCAAATTTGAAGGAAGAGTAAAAATACCCCTTATCTGTCATGCCATAAAATACAGTATCATGACTGAAAGGCACATTGGTCGGCCAGTAAATGGTGCTGGCTTCAAAATCGTGGGTGAGATCGATCCATTTTGCCGAAGATAAAATGGTGTGCGGGTCGTTTGGCTTGCAGGCAAAAGCAGCGAGCAGTGCCAGAAAAATTATGAGATTCTTCATTTTTTCATAAAATGGTTGATCAAAGGTAACAGGTTTTTAAGGATTCACAAAACATTATAGGATCATGGGCAATGATGGACATGAATTCATTGACAAATATCAACTCTTCCTTTGATATTTTACAGTCCTGATTTCATAAGCAATACAAATACAAGGTGTTAACAAGATTATATTTATGTTCCGCACTATATCAGGTTAGGTAATCCCAGATTAATTTTTAACTTTGCCGACACTTCTGTTAAATGATTCACTATGAGTGCTGAAAGTCTAATCCTGTTCTTTATTGTTGGTGCCTTTCTGGTGGGATTTGCGATCGTTTTTTCCATCTTTGTTGCACCCACTTCAATCAATCCGCAAAAGGCCGAACCTTACGAATGTGGTATCCCCACGGAGGGACTTACCTGGCTGCAGTTCAACGTAGGGTATTACCTGTTTGCCATCATTTTCCTGGTGTTTGATGTTGAAAGTGTTTTCATCTTTCCTTGGGCTGTGGTAATGAAAGAACTCGGTATGATTGCCTTTGTTGAGATCATCATTTTCTTTTTCGTACTCGGCCTGGGTCTTTTATATGCCTGGAAGAAAGGAGCTTTGAAATGGGAATAAAAAATATGAAAGAGGCGGATTTCCGCGATAATGAAAGTCTTGAGCTGTTTAAGCAATCGGGCGGCAATATTCTGATGACCACCATCGATGCTGTTATTGACTGGGGTCGTTCAAATTCCATCTGGCCGCTTACCTTTGCAACCAGTTGCTGTGGGATTGAAATGATGGCCACCGGGGCATCGCGTCACGATTTTGCACGCTTCGGAATTGAAGTTTACCGTGCATCACCACGCCAGGCCGACGTGATCGTAGTGGCCGGAACGGTTGTTAATAAGATGGCGCCGGTACTGAAACGCTTGTACGACCAGATGTCGGACCCCAAATATGTCATTGCAATGGGGGCTTGCGCAGTTTCAGGCGGACCATTCTTTTATAATACATATCACGTGGTGCGTGGTGTTGACCATGTGATCCCTGTCGATGTTTATATTCCCGGATGCCCGCCCCGTCCTGAAGCCCTGCTTTACGGTGTAATGCAACTCCAGCGAAAGATCAAGCTGGAATCGATGAGAAATCCAAGACAAACAGTAGAATTAAAATAGATAATTTCCCAAGATGGACAACGCAGCATTAAAGGAGCGTATTCTGGGTTTGGTTCCCGACGCAGAATTCCTGGAGAATAAACAATTCCTCACCTTTGTCATCCCACCGGCAAAAATGCATGATCTTGCACTCAAACTCAAATTTGAGACTGATCTGGCTTTCGACTATCTTTTCTGCTTGTCGGGGGTTGATATGGTCAATTACCTTGAAGTGGTCTACCACCTGGAATCGACCACACAAAAACATCAGCTGGTGCTTAAGGTCCGAACCGCTGACAGGGAAAACGGATCGGTGGATACCGTTTGCGACATCTGGCGGACAGCTGAACTCCATGAGAGGGAAGTATATGATCTTCTGGGAGTGAAATTCAACAATCATCCCGATTTACGGAGGTTCTTCCTCGAAGAGGGTTGGATCGGCCATCCGCTCCGCAAAGACTATGTTGATGAAGTTAATATCGTAGAATTTTAAGGTATGAAAGAGATCATTAACCTGCCAGTCAAAAATGTTGAGGAGGAGGAATACCATATTAATATGGGGCCGCAGCACCCTTCCACGCATGGTGTATTAAGGCTGGTTGTATCACTGCAAGGTGAAATCGTAAAAAACCTGAAACCTCATTGTGGCTATATCCACCGCGGAATTGAGAAAATGTGCGAGAAGGATACCTATCCTCAGATCATACACCTCACCGACCGGATGGATTATCTTTCGGCCCACATCAACAATCATGCAGTATGTTTACTGGTTGAAAACGCCCTGGAGGTGGAAGTTCCTGAGCGGGTTAAGTATATCCGTACCATCGTGGATGAATTAAACCGCATTGCTTCACACCAGTTATGGTGGTGCAGCTTTGGAATGGATCTCGGCGGACTCACCTGCTATTTTTACGGTTTGCGTGACAGGGAAAAAATACTTGATATTTTCGAAGAATCATTTGGATCACGGCTATTGCACAGCTATTACATCCCGGGTGGATTGATGATGGACATTCATCCCAACTTCCAGCAACGGGTCAAGGATTTCATTAAATACTTCCGCAAGAAGATCAAGGATTATGATAAGATCCTTTCGGGGAACATTATCATGCATGAGCGGACCAGGGGAGTGGGTGTTCTGTCAAAAGAGGATGCTATCAGTTATGGCGTGACGGGCCCATCGGGACGCGCATCAGGATTTTCCTGTGATGTTCGCAAGCATCATCCGTACGGTGTTTACGAAAAAGCTGATTTTAAGGAAATCCTTGGTACAGCGGGTGATACGCTTACCCGGTATAACATGAGGATGCTTGAAATGCGTGAATCGATGAAGATCATTGAACAGCTCATCGACAATATTCCTGCCGGCGATCATGCAGCCAAGATGAAAGCAGTTATCAAACTTCCTGCCGGAGAATATTATCAGCGTGTTGAAGCAGCACGGGGCGAGTTGGGTGTATATGTCGTCAGCGACGGCAACAAGAGTCCTTACCGCATGAAATTCCGTTCTCCTAATTTCTCCAACCTGAGCGCACTTGACCATATGAGCCGTGGCTGTAAAATTGCAGACCTGGTGGCCATCGGGGGTTCATTAGACTATGTTATTCCAGATATTGACAGATAATACAATTTATCTATGAACTTTAGCATTTACGACTTTACGTCATTCACCCAATGGATCGATAAATTCCTTTACGACAACCTGCCGGCTTTTTGGGCAGTTACAGTGGAGATGGTGATTATCGGCCTGTTAGTCCTGCTGTTTTACGCGCTGGTTGGTCTCTTCCTGGTGTATGCCGAACGCAAGGTTTGTGCATTCATGCAGAATCGTATCGGACCAAACCGGGTAGGCCCCTATGGATTTTTCCAGACGATCGCCGACCTTTTCAAGCTGCTCATGAAGGAATTGGTGTACATCAAAAATGCAGACAAACTGCTTTTCAACATTGCGCCATTTATCGTGATCATTGCCTCATTCATGGCCATCGCGGCCATCCCGTTTGCCAAGGGGTTGCATGCGATTGATTTTGACATAGGTGTCCTGTATGTGATCGCCGTATCATCATTGGGTGTGATTGGTATCCTGCTGGCCGGCTGGTCGAGCAACAACAAATATTCACTTATCGGGGCTATGCGTTCAGGAGCCCAGATCGTGAGTTATGAACTTTCTGTGGGGTTGTCACTGGTCACCATTATAATCCTTGCAGGTACCATGCAGTTCTCAGCGATCGTGGAGGGCCAGGCCAATGGCTGGTTTATTTTCAAAGGGCACATCCCGGCTTTCATCGCCTTTATCATTTTCCTTATCGCCAGTACGGCCGAAACAAATCGTGGTCCTTTTGACCTTGCCGAAGCCGAATCGGAACTTACAGCCGGATTCCACACCGAATATTCAGGGATCAAGTTTGCTTTTTTCTTCCTGGCCGAATATATGAACATGTTTATCGTAGCCTCCATTGCAGCCACCGTCTTCCTTGGCGGCTGGATGCCGTTCCACGTGGGCGGATGGGAAGGATTTAACCATATCATGGACTTTATTCCGCCATTTGTTTGGTATATCGGGAAAACCTTCTTTGTTATCTGGGTTATGATGTGGTTCAAATGGACCTTCCCGCGGTTAAGGATCGACCAGTTGTTGACCCTGGAATGGAAATACCTGTTACCCATCAACCTGGTCAATATTCTTATCATGGCATTTATCGTATTAATGGGTTGGCATTTTTAGAAAACTATGAACAGCTTTTTCAAATACTTTTCAGATATCTTCCACGCGGTTAAGTCTCTCCTGACGGGGATGACAGTGACCGGAAGATACTTCTTCAGCCCCGGGCAGATTGTTACACAGCAATATCCGGAAAACCGGAAAACGCTGAAGATGTTCGATCGCTTCAAGGGCGAAGTGATCATGCCGCACAATGCGCAAAACGAACACCGGTGCACCGGGTGCGGGATTTGCGAAACGGCATGCCCCAATGGTTCCATCGAGATCATCCAGGCAAAGATCGATATGCCCGACGGTAAAAAGAAACGCATCATCGACAAGCATATTTATCACCTGGGGATGTGTACCTTTTGCGGGCTGTGCATCAAGGCGTGCCCCTCAGATGCACTGGCCTGGGGCCAGGAGTTCGAACATGCGGTATTCGACCGGTCAAAACTGACCAAGACCTTGAATCAACCCGGATCATCCATCATTAAAGATATTGTAGAATGACACCAAATCAATTGATGTTTGCGATTTTCTCGGCAGTCATTATCATTTTTTCTATTCTGACTGTGACCAGCCGACGAATCCTGCGGGCGGCCACCTACCTTTTGTTTGTGCTGGTGGCAACCGGCGGTTTGTACTTCCTGCTTCGGTTTAACTACCTGGCGGCCATACAGCTTACCCTTTATGCCGGTGGTATTGTAGTTATGATCATTTTTTCGATCCTGTTAACCAGCCATATCGCTGAAAAACTTGAAAAACCGGATTTGAAAAAAATCATCCCTGCCTTTTTTGCGGCAGCCGGTGGCGCACTGATCACGATTGCAACGATACTTCAGCACCAGTTTCCGGCTGAGGTAATTACCGACAGCAGCCGCACCGATATCCGCGAGATTGCCCGCAGCCTGATCAGCACTGAAAAATTCGGTTATGCCCTGCCGTTTGAAGTGATCAGCATATTGTTGCTGGCCGCAATGGTGGGGGCCATCATCCTTGCAAAGAAACGTAAAGATTAACTCATATAAATACCCGGAAGTATGTTCGAAGGCGTTCCATTAACCTGGTTTTTAATCACCGGCACTATCATGTTCTTTGTCGGTATTTATGGATTTCTGGTCCGGAAAAACCTGATCACGATCCTCATGTCGACTGAACTGATATTGAATTCGGTCAACATCAACTTTGTGGCCTTTAATAAAATCCTTTACCCGGATCACCTGGAGGGAATGTTTTTCTCTCTTTTCATCATTGCGGTTGCAGCAGCGGAAGCATCGGTGGCCATCGCCATCATTATCAACATCTACCGCCGCCTCGTCGATATCAATGTGGAGAAGATGAATGAAATGAAGTATTAAAATCGTAAATCATAAATCGTATATCGTAAATAGTTATTATATGATCGATTTCTCATACACCGTCTGGATCCTGCTGATACCCCTGATCATGTTCGTGGTGGTTGGCCTGTTCGGGAACCGTTTTAAACCGATAGTCTCCGGAATCGCCGGAACGGCTGGTTTGTTTGTCATGTGGATCCTTTCGCTGATCACGGCCTACAAGTACTTTTTCGTACTTGAAAAGGCGGCCGACGGAACCTTTCAGAAGTTTCTGGCCTTCAACATGCGCTGGCTGAACCTTACCGATACCCTGCACATCGATATGGGCGTACTCCTCGATCCGATTTCGATCATGATGCTCATCGTGATCACGACCGTATCCTTTATGGTGCATGTCTATTCTATCGGGTACATGGATGGCGAAAAGGGATTCATGCGCTTTTTCGCAACACTTTCGTTGTTCAGCTTTTCGATGCTCGGCCTGGTCGTGGCTACGAACATCTTCCAGATGTATATTTTTTGGGAACTCGTTGGCGTATCCTCGTACCTGCTGATCGGATTTTATTACACCCGTGATTCTGCGGTTTCAGCGTCAAAGAAGGCATTTATAGTTACGCGTTTTGCCGATCTGGGTTTCCTCATCGGGATTCTGATGCTTTCATTTTCAACCGGAACCTTCGATTTTCTGACGCTCACCGGTCCAAACAGTCCTGCGTTTTCATCAGGAACAGGAATTATGTTCCTTGGATTATCGACCATGACCTGGTCAATGATATTTATTTTCATGGGAGGCGCCGGTAAATCAGCCATGTTTCCGCTGCATATCTGGTTGCCCGACGCCATGGAAGGTCCAACCCCGGTGTCGGCCCTCATCCATGCCGCCACGATGGTTGTGGCCGGAGTCTACCTGGTTGCCCGCCTTTTCCCGATCTATGTATTTGCGGCGCCGGTCGCCCTCGATGTGGTGATGTATGTGGGGGCTTTCAGTTCCATTTTTGCCGCCATCATTGCCTGCACACAATTTGATATCAAACGGGTGCTTGCCTACTCCACCATGTCGCAGATCGGCATGATGATGTTTGCGCTTGGCGTTTCAGGATACGGTGGCCACGAGGGACTTGGTTACATGGCCTCCATGTTCCACCTGTTTACACATGCATTTTTTAAATCGTTGTTATTCCTTGGTGCCGGCGCCATCATTCATGCAGTTCACAGCAATGTAATGAATGAAATGGGCGGATTAAGGAAATATCTTCCCATTACCCATGCCACTTTCCTCATTGCCTGTCTGGCCATCGCCGGTGTACCGCCTTTGTCGGGGTTTTTCAGCAAAGACGAAATCCTTGCTGCCGGTCACGAAAGAAGTCTTATGTTGTACTGGGTGGAGATGATCGTTTCGGGGTTGACCGCCTTCTATATGTTCCGGCTCTATTTCTCGATATTCTGGGGACATGACAGGCATTATCATCATACACCACATGAAGCATCGAAAACGATGACCATTCCACTGATGCTCCTTGCAGTTGGCGCCCTCCTGACCGGATTGATTCCGTTCTCTCATTTTGTAACAACCGACCGTTTGCCTTTTGCTGCCCACCTCGATATGGGTATTGCCATCCCGGCGGTACTGGTTGGGCTGATCGGTATTTTCACCGCCATGATCTTCTACCGGAAAGAGACCAGTGTCCCCGATAAAATTTTCAATGCCCTGGGAGGTTTTTCGAAGGCTGCATTCCATAAATTTTACATCGATGAGGTTTATCTTTTCATCACCAAGAAGATCATTTTCAACTACGTTTCCCGTCCGATTGCCTGGTTCGACCGTCACATTGTGGATGGTGCCATGAATGGCATCGCATACGTAACCAACGAAACATCCGACCGGATCAAGCGGTTCCAATCGGGCCAGCTGCAGCAATATGCCCTCGTATTTGTGTCGGGCGTAGTGCTGCTCACCTTGTTATTCACCTATTTATTGAACAACTAATACCGTAGAAGAATGAGTATTCTGACGCTATTTATCATTATACCGGTTCTCACCATAATTGGTATTTTATCAAGTAAAACCCATATGCAGGTAAAATGGGTGTCGGTGGTGGGGATGGGTCTCCAGCTGCTGGCTGCCATCGGGCTGATCCTTCTTTACCTGGCTGAGCGCCGGGCGGGAAACATGGCCGAAATTCTTTTCGTGCAGGATAATGTCTGGTACGAGACTCTTAACATCCACTTCTTCCTTGGTGTTGATGGCGTTGCAGTGGCCATGATCGGACTTACCGCCCTGGTGGTTTTTGCCGGCATCTTTGCAAGCTGGGATGTGGTTGACCTGCCGCGTGAGTTTTTTACATCGTTGATTTTGCTGGCCACGGGAGTTTTTGGATTTTTTATCTCCCTCGACCTGTTCACCATGTTCCTTTTTTATGAACTGGCCGTGATCCCAATGTATCTGCTGATCGGAATATGGGGAAGCGGACCACGCCATTATTCGGCCATGAAACTTACGCTGATGCTCATGGGCGGCTCGGCATTCATCCTTTTGGGTATCATTGGAATCTATTTCAACTCGGCGCCCGGAGGCGGCCAATTGACCTTCGACCTGATCAAAATATCAAAGGAATCGATTCCGGTTAATGTACAATTGTTCCTCTTCCCTTTCCTTTTTGTGGGATTTGGCGTTCTTGGGGCATTGTTCCCATTCCATACATGGTCGCCTGATGGTCATGCCTCGGCGCCAACCGCCGTTTCAATGCTTCACGCAGGGGTACTGATGAAGCTGGGTGGATACGGCTGTTACCGGGTTGCGGTATTCCTGCTCCCTGAAGCATCGCACCAGCTTGGATGGATCTTCCTGATCCTCGCCACCATCGGCGTCATTTACGGAGCGCTTGGAGCAATCTGGCAAAAAGACCTTAAATACATCAACGCATATTCATCGGTAAGCCACTGCGCCCTGGTGCTCTTCGCCATCCTGATGTTCAACGAAACGGCTATGAACGGCGCCATCATGCAGATGATCTCTCACGGGATCATGACAGCCCTCTTCTTTGCCCTTATCGGGATGATTTACGGACGAACCCACACCCGCTTTATCAATGAGATGGGCGGACTGATGAAGGTAATGCCTTTCCTGGCGGTTGCCTATGTCATCGCCGGTCTTGCCTCCCTCGGACTTCCCGGTTTCAGCGGATTTGTTGCTGAAATGACCATCTTCGTGGGTGCATTTCAGAATGCCGACACCTTCCATCGTGTTGCTACGATCATTGCAGCCTCATCCATTGTGGTAACAGCGGTTTATGTGCTCCGGGTAGTTGGTATTTTGTTGCTTGGAAAAATCAAGAATGAACAATTTGAGCTGATTACGGATGCCAAATGGTATGACAAGATTAGTGTAGTTGCCTTAATTTTCGGGATCACCCTGATAGGAATGGCGCCACTTTGGCTTTCGGATATGATCACGGGAGGTCTGGGGCCCATCATGCAGAAGTTACTGGCTGCAGCCCCGATACTAAACTAATTAATTTACAATTTACGATTTACGATTTACGAATTAAAAAGTTCCGAACGATGCTGATAATGAGACATGAATTGCTGCTGATTGCCATCACAGTAATCTTATTGATTGTCGAAATTTTTCTGCCCAATACACAGAAACGTAAGATTATTTTACCGGCCATCCTGCTGATGGCCGCGGTGACGATCCTGGGATTTTTCCCCGGAACGCCCGGGATCCTGTTTGGCGGCATGTTCCAGTCGACGGCCCTCTCCATGATGCTCAAGAATATCCTGAACATTGGTGTGCTGATCATCTTTATCCAGTCGGTCGACTGGCTTAAACAGGATCAGAACAAGGAAAAGGTCAGCGAATTCTTCCTGCTGATGCTGTCGACTCTGATTGGGATGAACTTCATGATTTCGGCGGGTGATTTCCTGATGTTTTATATCGGCCTTGAACTTGCAACCATACCGGTTGCTGCCCTCGCTGCTTATGAACGATTGAAGGAAAAGTCGGCTGAAGCAGGGGTTAAACTGATCTTTATTTCGGCGCTTTCATCCGGAATTTTATTATATGGATTGTCCATGATCTATGGTACAACCGGAACAATGTATTTTGCCGATGTCGCCCCGCTTATTACCGGCGCTCCTCTGCAGGTGCTGGCCTTCATCTTTTTCTTTGCCGGGATGGCCTTTAAAATTTCCCTCGTTCCATTTCACCTGTGGACAGCCGACGTTTATGAAGGTGCACCGGTTAATGTTACCTCCTATCTTTCGGTAATTTCAAAGGGAGCTGCTGTTTTTATTTTCACAATCATCCTCTATACCGTGTTTTACAAGATTGCAGTGATGTGGAGTGAAGTGCTGTATGGGATTACCATTCTCACCATCACCGTGGGTAACCTGTTTGCCATGCGACAGCAGAACCTCAAACGTTTCCTTGCATTTTCATCCATCGCACAGGCCGGTTTTATCCTGCTTGGTGTAATCGGTCAAAGCCAGCTGGGAATGACCACCGTAGTATATTTTGCACTGGTCTACATCTTCTCAAACCTGGGTGCCTTCGGGGTGGTCGGCATTATTTCAAACCGCACCGGCAAAGAAAATATTAATGATTACGACGGCTTATATCGCACCAATCCAAACCTCAGCCTGGTGATGATGCTGGCACTTTTCTCACTGGCCGGTATTCCGCCGCTGGCAGGTTTTTTTGGAAAATTCTTCCTCTTCACAGCAGCAGCAAATCAGGGATATTACTGGCTGGTACTGATTGCACTTGTCAATACCATCATATCATTATATTATTATTTATTGGTGATCAAGGCCATGTTGCTCAATAACAGCGATCAGCCTATCGCAAAGTTCAAAAGCGACGGATATACCCGCCTCGGGTTACTCATGTGCGTGGCAGGTATGGTGATCATTGGTTTTACCAGCGTAGTTTACGAAATGGTATTCAACCTGAGTTTTGGATTGTATTAAAATAAAAGAAATGGCACTTGCAAAAGGAAAACACAATATAGCTGAGATTGAAGGCGTACGATGTACCGTCATTGAGACCGGAGCAACACCCGAACGGGCTGAATTCTTAAAGGAATTGCTTGGTTTTAATGGGTTTGTTGTGAAGATGGAAAAGGAAAAAGCAAAAGATGGAACCCCGCTTGAAACCATTGTTATTGGAATAACAGACATCCTATTCAACCCGATGATCGCGGTATATGAAAAGAAACTTTTCAGAAAGGATGGATTAACTGTTACACCGGCATACTGGAATCAGAGGCCGGATCAGGATACGCTTCCTTACTGGAGGGTCCAAGTATAATTTATTATGCAAAAGTTTTTCAGATACTTTTCATTTTTAGTTATCCTGCTTTATTTTATCCTTGGGATTTTTATACTTGTAAGTCCCCGCTTCCAATATCTTACCCAGGAGGTAAAGGTCATTTTTGCTGTCTTTCTTTTTCTATACGGAGGTTTTCGTATTGCTCGACTCTGGACAAAGAGCCGCGAAGAAAAAGAGGATTAGCATATTTCCTTTTTTTCGCCGTTTTCTGACCAGGAAAATACTTTTTTTCTTAAATTTGTGTTTTATAATAAACAAGAACACTAATCTATTGCTTTGAAAAACGTTATACGATATTTATCATTCTTCCTGTTGATTTTGTTTTTGGTCTCCTGTGGCAGTGGCGCTGGGGTTAAAGATACTGATACTCCGACCCTTGGACACATCAAGGTAGGAGTGGAGGAGTCCTATCGCCTTATGATCGAAGCAGAGGTTTATACTTTTGAGACCCTGTATAAATATGCTAAAATCGAACCTGTTTACCTGAACGAAGCAGATGTTATTAACGATTTCATGAATGATTCGCTTCAATTGATCGTGGTTGGCAGAAATTTAACAGAGAATCAGGTACAATACCTCAAAGAGCGGCAATATATTCCAAAGGTTACGAAGGTGGCTGTGGATGCTGTAGGGTTGATCGTTCACAAGGATAACCCCGATACAAACTTTTTTTATCAGACCATCAAGGATATATTTCTGGGTAAAGTCACAAAATGGAACCAGATTAATCCAAAATCAAAACTGGGATCGGTTCAGGTTGTTTTTGATAATTTCAAATCTTCCAATCCCCGGTATTTCAGGGAGAAGTTTAAGCTGGATTCCTTGCCCCCGGTTTGTTTTGCTGCCACGAGCAACCAGGAGGTAATAAATTTTGTTGAAACGCATCCGGGCGCCATCGGAGTGATCGGGGTCAACTGGATCAGCAACAAAGCCGATTCATTGTCAAACAAATTTCTTCAGCAGATAAAAGTAATTGGTATTGCGCTTGAAGGGGACAACGATCCCGGAACGAAATTCTACAAGCCATACCAGGCATATATCGCCGAAGGGTCTTATCCCTTTACACGGGATGTTTATTGCATCAACCGTCAAACCTACACCGGGCTCGCCTATGGTTTTTCGTCCTTCATTGCTGGAGAAAAGGGGCAGCTGATCGTTTTACATTCCGGTCTGGTTCCAGCAGCCATGCCGGTTCGTATCGTTGAAATCAAACATTAAAATTACAGAGGAGATATCGTTATGTCAAGATTTACTAAACAGGTTGGTGTTTTTTTTGCAGTGCTGCTCTTTTTTTCCTTTCCTCCCATAATCTCATCACAGGATCTGAATGAGGCCATAAAACTTACAAGAAGCGAGCAGTACCGGAAGGCTAGTTCCATGTATAAGGAACTAATCAGGCAGGCCCCTTCCAATGGCGACCTCTATTATTTTTATGGAAGAAATTTCATGTATAAATTTTATTCAGATACCCTGAACATCACCCTGTCTGAAATGGCTGATTCAGCAAAAGTTTTATATGAAGAGGGGCTGAAGCAGGACCCGGCCAACCCGTTGAACTTTGTTGGTCTTGGCGGTCTTGACCTGATAAAAAACAATATTCCAAACGCACAGGCTGAATTTTCAAAAGCCAAAGCGCTGCTGCCATCCAAAGCGAACAAATCGATCAAGATGGAGCCTAAGAAGCAAGCTTTGGTGCTGATTGAGATGGCTTTATGGTACGTTTTTACCAATGTACACGACACCGCTACGGTTTTTTCACTCCTGCGTGCTGCAGAGAAACTTGACAACAAAAACCCGCTCCTATATATTGTTCAGGGAGATGCTTATTTTTATCTTCTGAATGATGGTTCAAAGGCCATAACCAATTACAACATGGCCCAGTCACTGGACCCCAATTCTCCGACTGCAAAATTACGAATCGGGCAATTGTGGCTTCGCGCGAGACAATATACCACGGCCCTGAATTATTATCAGGAAGTTGTAAAAATAGATTCAACCTATGCCCCGGCATACCGGGAACTTGGGTCGTTACTTGCACGGGCCGGCCGGCCTGAAGAGGCCAAAAAGAATTTCGCAATGTTTCTTGATCTTTCCAGGAATACCTCTGCCCGCAAGCAGTATGTTAATACCCTGATAGAACTAAAGGATTATGTGGAGGCCATCGAACAGCTTTATCTGATCCTGAAAGTAGATGATACTGATAATGATGTGAACCGGGCCTTAGCCTATTCCTATTTTGAGACTCAAAAATACGATTCGGCATTAAAATATATTCAGACATTTACTCAAAATGCAAAACCTGAAAAAGTTAGGCCTCTCGATTATGCCTATTATGGACGCACCCTTTCCAAACTGAAGATGGACTCACTGGCAACCGTACAACTCATGAAGGCCTATGCGATGGACACCTCCAAAGCCGACATCATCTCAGAGGCTGCCCTATGCATGACCAGGATTAAAAAATATGAAAATGCCCGCGACCTCTATGAACAGAAAATTGCACTTAAAAAGGCAATTCCGATGGATTACTACAACCTTGGCAAGGTGTATTATAGTTTGCAGGATTTCGTAAATGCCGATACAAACCTGGCGATTTTCAACGCACTTTATCCGGACTACATCCCTGGGTTCTCATGGAGGGCACGTACCAAGTCGAATCTTGATATCAAAGATCCGAAGGGCTTTAATACCACGGGTTATGCGGTTCCGGTTTACGAAGCCATGCTGGAAAAGACCCAGGTCGATACCGTGAAATACATGAAGGACCGGTTTGAAGCCTTCGATTACCTTGCATTCTATCATTACAGTCAGTTTTCGATGGACCAGAAGAATAAAGATGAGGCAAGAAAAGCCCTAGAATTTTATACCCGAATGACCTTAATTAATCCGAATGATGAAAAATCAGCAGTAGTCAAACCGGTGATCGATATGTTAAAGCAAAAGATTAACTAGTATGGTTTGGAATTCAATCATATTTTTATTTAAATTTGCCGTCCTGATTAATTGAAAATCCTTTAATTAATTCATTTTTTAATTTAAAAACATTTACAAATGAGTAAGACAAAAAAACAAGGTGGATCTTTGGGTGATGCCTTAAGGTCAACATTCACGGTGTTTGCGATGATCGTGTCATTTATCATTGCCTGGCTGGTTTATAAGTATGTCATGGGCAACCCCATCAACTTTGAAGGAGGAAATCCTGAAGGTCATCCGCTCCCAGGAAATTACCTTGCCATGATATATAAAGGTGGGATTATTGTACCTTTTCTGATCACTGTAAACTTGCTGGCTATTATCTTTGCCATCGAAAGGGCCATTACATTGTCGCGTGCCAGGGGTAAAGGCAGAATCAATGTTTTCGTTAAGAATCTCCAGAACTTACTGGACACCAATAAAATCGACGAAGCTGTTGTTGCCTGTGATAAACAAAGAGGCTCCCTTGCCAACGTTATGAAGGCCGGACTCATGCGCTACCGTACACTGCAGCAGGATACCACCCTTGAAAAGGACCAGAAAATTCTTGCACTGCAAAAGGAATTTGAAGAAGCTACCGCACTTGAACTTCCAATGTTGTCAAAGAACCTTGTCATCCTGTCAACGATTGCATCAATCTCAGTGCTTATCGGTCTTCTCGGAACCGTACTCGGGATGATCCGTGCATTCGGAGCTCTTGCCCAGGCTGGCTCACCCGATGCTCTTGCCCTTGCAACCGGTATTTCAGAGGCCCTTATCAATACCGCTTTCGGTATCTTTGGTTCCCTGATGGCCATTGTCCTTTACAACACTTTCTCAACGCAGATTGATAGTTTCACCTATAAAATTGACGAAGCAGGATTCAGCCTTGTACAATCATTTGCCGCTTCTACCAAGTAATATTTTTGGCGTTCCAGCAAATTAAGTACATTTAATTGTGTATTTATCATCTAAAAAAAGAACTCCATGCCAAAGATAAAACCACCGGTAAGAACACCGCACATAGACATGACGCCTATGGTGGACTTGTTTTCGGTGCTCCTCATCTTCTTATTGCTTACTGCTTCGTTCCGTCCGGCGGAAGTTACGCCGATTGAAACTCCCAGCAGTATCTCTGAGAAGCAAGCGCCGGATAACGATATCATGACTGTCATGATCTCCAAGGATAGTTTGATCTTTTTTAACATCGATAATGGGAAGGATACCTCAACCCATTTCAGGTCAAAACTGCTCGAGAAGATGGGAGAGCAGTATAAGATCAAGTTCACACCGCAAGAACTTCAGAAATTCGGAACCATGGCTGCCTTCGGAATGCCTCTTAAGGACATGAAAGCCTGGATCAATGCAAAGGATACGAAGGAACGTGATGCTTTACAGACAGGGATTCCGACTGACTCTCTGGACAACCAGCTTGCCTGGTGGGTCAGGTTGGCCCGTATGACCAATCCCGGAGCCGAGGTTGCCCTCAAAGGTGACGCTGAAACACCTTACATAGCCGTGAAGAAAATCATGGACCTTTTGCAGGAAAACAAGGTTAATAAATTCAATCTCGTTACCAACCTGACGAAAGAGGAGGTTCTTCTTAAGGACCTTCCACCTGAAGCAAAGTAGTGAGAATTTCCAATGATAAAATATAACCAACATGGCTGAATTAATTGTCGAGGACAAAGGAAAAAAAGGGGGTAAGCGCAGGCCGAAGAAGCATGGCACCCACATCGATATGACCCCCATGGTCGACTTGATGTGTTTGCTCATTACGTTCTTCATGCTCACTACCGCATTCAACAAGCCCAAGGTCATGGTTATTACCATGCCTGAAAAGGATAACACCGAAGATCCCCAGAAGGCCCCAAAAATATCTGCTGAGCGAACGCTTAACATTTTGCTGACAGAAAAGGACGAGGTCTTTTACTATATGGGAATTGCAGATCCCAAAAAACTCCCTATGCCGACCATCGTAAAAACCGATTTCAGCAAAGATGGTATCAGAAAGGTGCTGTTGATCAAAAACAGGGATCTTTTTACCAAAATTGCTGAATACCGGGATAAGCGGGTTACTGGTAAAATTGTTGCTGCAGATACAACGGCCGACAATGAGATCAAGCGACTGAAAAAAGAGGATAAACATGGTCCAATCGTGTTGATTAAGGCTGATTCCAAAGCAAAATACAAGGATATAGTCAACATCATTGATGAAATGGCCATTTGCAACGTTGCCAGTTATGCGATTGTTGATATGTCGCCGGTTGAATTGGATATGCTGAAGACTGCTCCGAAATAATTTATGATTACGTGTTTAACACTTCTAAAAAAATAGCATATGGCAATTGAAAAACAGCGTGTTGAACCGCTGGACGAAATTGTTTTCCAGAACAGGAATAAGGAATATGGATCATATGTATTGCGCAAGAAATACAGAAAGTATGTGACCATATCCCTTTTAATAGGCCTGTTGACACTTACGGTTGCCGTGGCCTATCCGCTGATCACCGCTTATATGTCGAAAAGTAAGATGATCAAGGAAAAGGAAAGGGAAATCGGGATTGAAATGAGGGATATCCCTAAGGAAGAACTCCCACCCCCTCCACCTCCACCCCCTCCACCTGAAGCATTGGTCGAAAAAGTGAAATTCACTGCGCCGGTTGTTGTTGAAGACACAACCATTGAGACAGGACTTGCTACCCAGGATGATCTTTCGGCCAAGACCAATACTGAAGTGCCCACAGAAGATGTTGAAGTGGAGGTGAAGGACGAAGGTCCCAAGGTTATTGAAACCCCTGTACAAGCCGAAATTTTCACCGTTGTTGAAGAGCAGCCAGGTTATCCTGGTGGTGAGGAGGCACGTATTTCTTATCTGCAGCAAAACATTAAGTATCCTGAAGAGGCCAAAGAATTGGGGATACAGGGTAAAGTGTTTGTAACCTTTGTTGTGGAAGTTGACGGTTCCATCACCGATGTTCGTGTTCTGCGCGGTATTGGCGGTGGTTGCGACGAAGAGGCCATCCGTGTAGTCCGTTCGATGCCCAAATGGGTTCCCGGTAAACAGCGTGGTGTTCCGGTTCGGGTTCAGTTTAACCTTCCGATCAAGTTCACATTACAGTAATTACCTGGCGTAGCGCGCAACACGCGTAACGCATGGAAATAAAGAGGCGGTTCCTTAACAGGGATCGCCTCTTTAATTATACTTCGACTGCTTGAGTTTGCAAATAAAAGCAAACTCAAACGCTCAGTATCACTGCATCTTAACAGGATTGTTTTCGCAATCCTGTTAAGATGCAGTATATATGGCATTCTCAACAATATAAATCCCGTCGTTGACGTTAAAATAGAATACGGATCATTCTTTTTAGCCTGTCACTCTAAACTCTTTTCAATATGGAAACAGAACATGTTGAATCCATGGATGAGCTGGTTTTTAAATACAAGAACAAGCTCTATGGTGCCTACCTCCTTCGCAAGAAATACCAGAAATACCTTGCGATTTCAATGCTCTTCGGACTTTTTGTGATCTTCCTGGCAATTTCTTATCCGCTGGTTGCAGCGTACCTCAACCCGCATCATTTTAATAGGATCGGTCCGGCTTCGGGGACCTATGATCCGATTAAGCCATTAGACAATGAACCACCTCCACCTCCACCTCCAATCAGTGAGCCGGTAATACCGGACCGGATCCGTTTTGTAGCACCGGTTGTGGTAGATCAGGAAGTGGAAACGGAGATGATTTCACAAGGTGAATTAGAGAGTCAGTCATCAGCAATTCTGCCTCCCGATGAGATAGACCTTGCCCCGGTGGATAACTCGAAAAATATTATTGAACAACCAGCCCCGCCAGCTGAACCCTGGCTTTCAGTCGAAGAAATGCCCCAGTTCCCAGGCGGTGATTCGGAATTATTTGCTTTTCTGGCGCAAAATCTTAAATATCCACCTGAAGCGAAAGAGATAGGGGTATCCGGCAGGGTATTCGTTTATTTTATAGTGGAACCCGACGGTTCAATTTCAAATGCCACAGTGAAACGTGGCATCGGAGCGGGATGTGACGAGGAGGCACTACGGGTAGTGAGCTTGATGCCGAAATGGAGCCCCGGGAAACAACGCGGCGTACCTGTTCGCGTGCAGTTTACGCTACCGGTCAAGTTTACCTTGCAGTAAGTGTGCTGCATGTGATAGGGAACAAGACAGGTAACAACGGCACCGGATCCTCTAATCTCTTAGAGGTTAGTCCCCGCAGCTTACTGCGAATGAAAGTAATTCCCGACGATACCTCACAGTTTGCTGCGAGATCATTCATTGATTAGGGACAGAGGCGTATTGATACAGATATGCCCTTTGTAGATCCGGCAAAATTCCGAATGCCGGATGATTGATTATCAGCCCTATATAATTTATACTAGTTCCAAAAAAAACTTTTTGTAACTTTGACCTGTTAACTAATTAACAATACGACGTATATTATGATAACACTGGGATCTCAGGGTGAAAATACTTTCCTGGAAGCCGTGAATAAAAAAAGCGGCGCCAATGTGCTTGATTGTTATCAATGCGGCAAATGTGTTGGCACATGCCCCGTGTCGCAATACATGGATTTTCCTCCCCGTGAGATCATGCAGATGATCAAACTGGGACTCAGGAACGAGTCTTATATGGCCAATTCACATTGGTTTTGCCTCACCTGTTCCGCCTGTTCAGGAAGATGTCCCCGCGAAATTGATATCCCGGCCGTAATGGAAGCAGTACGTCACCTGGCTATTGAAGAGAATTATATCAATGATTCGAAGAAAGTAAAAGAGATCCGTAAATTCCACGAGATTTTCCTGGATATGATAAAGCGGTATGGTCGTAACTATGAACTCCGGATGATGGCCGAGTTCAATATCCGCACCCGCAACCTGTTCAAAGATATGCACCTTGCGCCAAAAGCCCTCCTGAAGGGTAAAATCCCTCTGGGTGTGAAACCCTTGAAAAGCGCAAAGGCCATCAAACGCATGTATGCAATTGCCGAAAAACTGGAGAAGAATAATTAATCTGACCGAAGATGAAGAAGTTAACCTATTTCCCGGGTTGTTCTGCACATGGTACCAGTGAGGAATTTGACAGTACCCTCAAGTTGGTGCTCAAAACCCTGGATGTGGAACTGGAAGACATTCCCGATTGGAATTGCTGCGGCGCCACCTCCGCCCATGTGATGACTGAGAACCTGGCCTATGCCCTTCCGATGCGTAACCTGGTGCTGGCTGAAAAACTGGAAAACACCACCATGGGGATTGCCTGTGCTTCCTGCTATCAGCGGATGAAAGTGACCAAGGTCCACATGGACGAAAATCCTGAGTTAGCCAAAAGGATCAACAGCACTGTTGTGGAAGAAGGCACGTACCAGGGTAAAGTCGACGTGAAATCGATGTTGCAGTATTTTTACGAAGATATTGGTGTGGAGACTATCAGGGAGAAGGTGATCAAACCCCTTACCGGGCTGAAGGTTGCCTGTTACTATGGATGTTTGCTTACCCGGCCAAAAAAAATCACCAACTTCGATTCCCCGGAATACCCGGTCTCCATGGACCAGATCTGTGAAGCATTGGGAGTCACCGCCACTGAATTTGATTACAAGACTGAATGCTGCGGCGCCTCCTTTTCCATTTCCAATACGGAAGTCGTGCTAAACCTGAGCGGTAAGATCCTGGAAATGGCCAAGGAAAGTGGAGCCCACGCCATCGTGGTTGCCTGTCCGCTGTGCCAGTCCAACCTCGATATGCGTCAACCGGATATTGAAAAACAACAGGGCGTGAAGTATGACATTCCTGTTTTTTATATCACGCAACTCATGGCGCTTGCCTTTGGAAATCCGGTCGATCAGCTGAAGTTCCCGAAACACATTGTGCCTGTTGAAGGGGCGCTGGCCAATATCGGAAAGGTTGCACCCGAGCCTGAGAAAGTTAAAAAACCCATCAAAGCTGTTGAAGCAGAAAGCGAGGTTAAATAATGGCAAGAGTAGGAGTTTTCGTTTGTTTTTGCGGCGCCAACATTGCTGATTATGTGGATGTTCCCCAGGTTGTTGAAGAGGTCAAGCGCATAAAGGAGGTAAAGTACGCCATCGAATACAAGTACATGTGCTCCGATCCGGGGCAGGGGATGATCCGTGATGCCATCGTGCAGCATAAACTGACTTCAATTGTCGTTGCTGCCTGTTCACCGCGCATGCATGAAAAGACCTTCCGCAAGGCACTCTCCGATGCCGGGATGAACCCATATTTGCTGGAAGTCGCCAATATCCGGGAGCATTCTTCCTGGGTTCATCAGAAAGATAAAAAAGCAGCCACGGAAAAAGCAATGGACCTTTGCCGCATGGCTGTTGCTAAATCCATTGCAAACGAGCAGCTGCATGAGATCTCGGTACCCGTGACGAAACGTGCACTCGTGATCGGCGGCGGAATTGCCGGTATCCAGGCAGCGCTCGACATTGCCGATGCCCGCATCCCGGTGGTGCTGGTTGAAAAAAGTCCATCCATCGGTGGCAAAATGGCCCAGCTTGATGAGACGTTCCCGACGCTCGATTGTGCCCAGTGCATCCTTACCCCTAAGATGGTGGATGTTGCCTCACATCCCTACATTGAATTGATTCCGTACTCTGAAGTGCTTGAATTACAGGGATTTGTTGGTAATTACAAGGTCAAGATCAAGAAAAAGGCATCCTATGTCAATTTCAAGACATGTACGGGTTGCGGCGCCTGCTGGCAAAAATGCCCTGTGAAAGTTCCAAATGAGTACAACATGGGCATCGACAAGCGGAAAGCAATCTATACGCCGTTTCCACAGGCTGTGCCCAATAAACCGGTCATCGATGCCGAACATTGCACCATGCTTCTGAAGGGGAAGTGCGGTATCTGCGCTAAGGTTTGTGAGAAAGGGTCTATCGATTATACTATGCAGGATGAGATCATCGAACGTGAGATCGGAGCGGTGGTGGTGGCTACAGGTTACGATATGTGGGATCCTGCACCATACGAAGAATACGGAGTAGGGCGCTTTAAAGATATCATTACTTCGCTTGAATTCGAGCGCATGGTATCGGCCAACGGTCCCACCAACGGCCTTCCTTTACGTCCATCCGATGGGAAAGTCCCAAAGAATGTTGTCTTCATAAAATGTGTGGGCTCCCGCGACGAAGCCAAAGGCATCACTTACTGCTCGAAGATATGCTGCATGTACACTACCAAACATACCATCCTGCTGCATCACAAGGTACACGATTCCCATGCTTATGTATTTTACATGGATATCCGTGCAGCCGGGAAAGGGTATGAAGAGTTCGTACACAAGGCCCAGGTTGATACCGGTACTACATACCTGCGTGGACGTGTTTCAAAGATATACAAGAAGGGTGATAAGCTGATGGTCCGTGGGGAAGATGCCCAGTTAGGTCAGGTGGTGGAAGTGGAAGCCGATCTCGTTGTGCTGGCCACTGCGGTGAGCGCGCCGAAAGACAACCCGGATCTCGCCCGGTTGCTGGGTATTTCCTACGATAAATATGGCTACCTGTCGGAAGCACATCCTAAACTCCGGCCTGTTGAAACTGCCAAGGCAGGAATTTTCCTGGCTGGTTGCACCCAGGCCCCCAAGGATATCCCCGAAACCGTTTCGCAGGCATCAGCGTGTGCCGCCAAAGTTTGCGGACTTTTTGCCGGTGATACCATGAAAAAGGACCCGATGATTTCGACCATCAACAACGAATATTGCTCGGGTTGCCAGAACTGCTTGAAAGTTTGTCCTTACGGCGCTATCGTTACCGATGAAGTTCCCATCGGACACGGTTCAAAGGAACTCCGTACAGTCGCCAGGATCAATGAAGGTGTTTGCCAGGGTTGCGGTTCATGTGTGGCCATCTGCCGCAGCATGGCTATAAACCTGGCCGGGTTTACCGATCCTCAAATTATTAACGAGATAGTTTCAATCTAATGGAAACAGAAGTAAAAGATCAACTTGTAAGCATTGAAAAGCCTGAATTGGTTGCTGTACCCAACTGGGAACCGGTGATCATGGGGATTCTGTGCAACTGGTGTTCCTATGCAGGATCGGACCTAACGGGAACTTCCCGGATCCAGTATCCGCCCAATATCCGTATCATCCGTGTACCCTGTTCTTCACGCGTTGATCCGTGGTTCCTGATCAAATCACTGCAAACCACGGCCGATGGCGTTCTGGTGTCAGGATGCCATCCGGGCGACTGCCATTACATCACCGGTAATTATTACGCCCGCCGGCGTTTCCTGGTGACCAAGAAACTCTTGAATTTCGTCGGCTTTCATGAAAACAGGATCCAGTTCTCGTGGGTTTCTGCTGCTGAAGGACCCAAATTCGCGCAGGTTGTGGCTAAGGTGACTGAGGACATTAAGAAACTCGGCCCGCTTCATTTGTATAAAAAAGAAAATTTCGAAAAGAAATGAACTATACGAAACAGATCCAGGATATCGCGGCGAAGCTGTTTGCTGAAGGAAAGATCGACGTTTTCGTTGGTTACCGCATGAACGGTTTCGACGACAACCAGGTTCCGGTGCTGATCAAAGATCCGCAGGATGTATCCAAACTGGTGTTCACCGATAAGTCGGTTTTCAACCTGGTGAATTACCTCAAGACTGATCATACCCGCAGAAAACGGGTTGGATTGGTTGTAAAGGGTTGCGACAGCCGGTCACTCAACCTGATGCTTACCGAAAGCCAGGTGAAACGTGAAAACCTTTACGTGGTCGGTATCTGCTGCGAAGGCGTTGTGGATGAAGCAGCACAGAAGATGCAGAACTGTGTTGAATGCGTGGTATCTGATGCCGTGGTTTATGATGAATTACTGGGTGCGGGTGGGACCCTGTCAGGGTCTATTAAACCTTACAAGGTGAATGCAGATGTTGCAGCACTCGCAGCAAAGCCTCTTACAGAAAGGACGGCCTATTTCGAAGAGGTGTTTGAAAACTGCATCCGCTGCAATGCATGCCGTCATTCCTGCCCGCTATGTTATTGTGCAAAGTGTTGCATCGACCAGGAGACTTCAACCTTATACAACGGGGCCAATACGACCTCTGCAGCATTTCATGCACTGATGACATGGTCGCTTCATCTTGCGGGCCGCTGCGTCGATTGCCGTAACTGCGAAAAAGCATGTCCGAGCCACCTGCCATTGCATTTACTACACAAACAGAATGAAAGTGTGATCTATGAGAACTTCCAGGAACATCTGGCCGGGGTAATTCCCGAGGATCGTGGTGCCTTCTACAAATACAGCCTGAAAGATCCCGATGATTTTATCATGTAATCCGAATCCGAAATTATGAGCGTTGAAACATTTGTTACCGATAAAGCTGGCTTGCAGAAGTTTTACGAAGCCATCATGGCCAGTCATGAAACCTATGCCCCGGTAGAAAAATTCGGCAAATTTGATTTTAAGCAGGTGAGAAGCCTGTCGGAATGTGATCCGGAGTCGCCCATTTCGAAAACCCAGAGCATAAAGCCCTTGTTTTTTCCACGATCTGCAAAGGTGATGAAATATGTAGCCACCAGTGCCGGAACAGAGGTTTCGGAAGTGGATGAGGATCCGCTGGCCGTAAAACGCGTAATCCTGGGGGCCAAGCATTGTGATGCACGCGCACTGCAAGTCCTGGATAAGGTTTACAACTGGGATTACATCGATACCGATTACCAGAAACGCCGGGAGAATACTGTCATCATTTCCACCCGCTGTGATAAAGCTGATACCCACTGTTTCTGCAACTCGCTCGATTATGATGTGGAGAACATGGTTGCGATGGATGTCCTGGTTGTTCATGGAACTGATGGTAAAGTTTACATTAAGGCCCGGACCGATAAAGGCGATGAATTTCTGAACAGCGATGTCCCGTTTCCCGCGTCCCGCGTCCCGAATGAAGTTGCGGCACCTGAATTGAAGAAGCAATACGATGCCTTTGCAGGTTCTTTCCGCCTGAAGATGGACTACAAAGAGGTAAATGCCCGGCTATCGAAAATTTTTGACACTCCGGAATTTGAAAATGTTTCGGGAAATTGTGTGAGTTGCAACACCTGTGCCTTCGTTTGCCCGACGTGTCACTGTTTTAAAATCTCGGACGAAAAGGTAAAGGATACGGGTGTGCGTTACAAGAGCTATGACTCCTGCAATAACGGCTATTTCACCCTGATGGCTGGGGGCCACAACCCGCGTCCTGTAAAATACCGCCGGTGGAGGCAGCGTGCCATGCACAAGTTCGTATACTACAAGGAGCGCTTTGGCGAGAACCTATGCGTAGGCTGCGGCAAATGTACCAATGCATGCCCGGTGAACATCAGCATTTTTGAGGTAGTGAACCAAGTGGCAACATCCGGATAATTTGAAAATTTGAAAATTTGAGGATTTGAGAATGTGGGAATGTGAAAATGCAAAGATGAAACGATAAACGGGATCACAATGCACTAATTCAAACGTTAAAAAGTCAGTAACTCATTTAATTGATAAATCACTAAGTCACTCACTAAGTCAGTCAATCAATTAATAATTCAATATTTTTTCGATGGAAACGCTTCTCGTCCCGATGATCTGCAAGGTTGACAAAGTCATCCAGGAAACACCCGATATCCGTACATACCGCCTGAAATTCAAAGATGAAGGAATGCTGGAGAAATTCACCTATCTGCCCGGTCAGTTTGTAGAGTTTTCGCTGCTTGGATCCGGTGAATGTACTTTCTGCATCGCCTCTTCAGCCACACGGAAGGGATATTTCGATTGTTCCATCAAGAAGGCAGGTGTTGTTACTGCCGATATTCACACAAGCCTGGAGGAGGGTGATGAAGTGGGTATCCGCGGACCGTTCGGAAACTGGTTCCCGCTTGACGATATCAAGGGCAAGAACCTGTTGTTCGTGGGTGGGGGAATCGGACTGGCTCCACTGCGTTCACTCATTCAGTATTGCATTGACAACCGGAGTGATTACAAGGACTTCACTATCCTTTATGGCGCCCGTACATCGGCCGACATGTGTTATAAAGATGAGATCAAAGAGTGGCAGGACAACAAAAGCCTGAAGGTGATCCTAACCATCGACAGGCCGGAAGAAACCTGGACAACCAATGTGGGTGTGGTTCCCAAGATCCTTGAGGAGGTCGTAAAGCCTGTGATCGAAAACACTAAAGTGATCACCTGCGGACCGCCGATCATGATCAAATACACGATCCAGTCGCTGATAAAGCTTGGATTTGCAGATAAGGACATCATCACCACCCTGGAGATGAAGATGCAGTGCGGCCTTGGAAAATGCGGCCGTTGCAACATCGGTTCAACCTATGTTTGCAAGGATGGTCCTGTTTTTACCAACGAACAGCTGAAGAATCTGCCGGACGAGTTCTAGCGGAACAATCGATCTGCGATACCTGGAATCCTCAATTAACCAGACACAAATTGCTCAAACCCTGGGGCAAAACTTCTTGGCTCAAACTCAATAATCGAATAATCTGCCACGCCATTGATCACATAGGGATCATTTTTCATGATTTCCAATGCTTCCTCCTTTGAAGCGGCATTCATCAGGATGAATCCCCCGGCGCGAGGGATCTGCGGACCGGAGCAGATGATAATGCCTTCGGCGTAATAGCGTTTCAAAAATTCACGGTGTGCTGCGAGGTACTGGTCAACCTCTTCAATGGGCTTCAGGTATTTGGAATGAAAGGCAAACATAGCGCATGGATTTAAAGCAAAAATAGAAAAAGTTGGCTTGATCCTGTCTGGATTTTTGTTCATCTGTGTGTCATTAGCTGATTTTCATGTAAATTTGTGGTATGAAAAAATTCTCAGGTCTTATCATGGTTATTATGGTCATCATCACGATGTTGCCGCTAACCTCATTCAATCAGAATACACGCATACCGGCAGCCGTGAAAGCATCGACGCATAATGAAACTCCGGATCAACAATATCTTGCACCTCCTGCGGGTAATCAAAGAACATCCCCGGCATTAAAAATTGAAAGCAGCGGATTTTTTACCACACAGGTAAATGTCGATATCAATGGGAACAACATTCTCGGAGATGCCGCCAATGAACCATCCATTGCTGTTGATCCAACCAATCCCGACAGGATGGTAATCGGATGGCGGCAGTTCGACAATGTGAACAGTAATTTCAGGCAGGCAGGATATGGCTATTCAAATGATGGCGGAATCAGCTGGACCTTTCCCGGAGTGATAGAACCATCCGTGTTTCGTTCTGATCCCGTTCTCGATTTTGATGCGGAAGGTAATTTTTATTACAACAGTCTGACCAGCAATTCCGGCGTTTACACATGTAAAGTTTTTAAAAGCATGGATGGCGGAGCAGCCTGGGATCAGGGAACAGAGGCGAGGGGGGGCGACAAGCAATGGATGACGATTGATAGGACGAACGGGACGGGTAAAGGAAATATTTATTCCTTCTGGACCTCCTATTACAGTTCATGCCTGCCCGGTTTCTTTACCAGGTCGGCCAATGCAGGTGCGAGTTTTGAAGGTTGCCTCGAGGTTGAAGGAAATCCATACTGGGGTACCATGGCGGTTGACCGAAACGGAGCCCTGTTCATCGCGGGCGCCGGCTCCTTTGACGGCGCTGTCATGGCGAAATCCAGCAATGCACAAACGGCAGGATCAGCAATTGTATGGGACTTTTCTTCGGTTGTTGACCTGGATGGATACGTCACGGGGTCGGCGCCGATCAACCCGGTTGGTATTCTTGGCCAGGTTAATATCGACATTGATCGCTCAACCGGACCGGGTAGCGGGAACGTTTATGTTTTGGCGACACTTCCCAGGCTTTCCAACGGAGACCCTGGAGATGTGATGTTTGCCAGGAGTACCGATGGCGGATATATTTTTGACTCACCCCAGCGACTCAATACCGATCCAAGTACCTCAAATTACCAGTGGTTTGGCACCATGTCGGTGGCTCCAAACGGGCGGATTGATGTGATCTGGCTTGATACACGCGATGATTTTCCCGGCGGATTTTTATCAGCACTGTATTATTGTTATTCCGATAACCAGGGTGCAACATGGTCGATAAACAAAAAACTGTCCGATTTTTTTGATCCAACGGTAGGTTATCCTCAACAAGCCAAGATGGGAGATTATTTCGACATGGTTTCGGACGATGCAGGGGCACATCTTGCATGGGCCAACACACTCAACGGGGAACAGGATGTTTATTATACCCACATCATTCCGCAGATCGTCGGGATGAATGAAAATCCTGGTCAATATGAACTGGCACTTGCAGGCAATCCCAATCCTTTCCGGACCCAAACTTCAATTCGTTATAAGGTCCCTTCTGAATGTTTTGTAAAGCTTGTCATTTGCGATCTTTCGGGGAAAGAGATAAAGACCCTGGTTGAGGAAAAACAGCCCTCCGGAGATTATTCTGTTGATTTTTCCGATGAATCGCTTGTTGCCGGATTCTATTTATGCCGCCTGTCTGCCGGTCCGAAAACAGCCGTTACCCGGATGGTGAAACTGAAATAAAATTTCTATCTTTACCACGATCTGTTATTTGTACAGTATGCTTCATGCAAAACGCCTGATTGCAGGTTTTTTCATTTCCCTTACGATTGCCATTATTGTTCACCTTGCAGGTCATTTTGGTGGTTTCCAGGTGCCTCAATGGCTACTGATACTATTACGCTGGATCCCGCTGGTAATCTATTTCCTGTTTGCGATTACCAAAAAGAAACTGACCACCTGGATCTTTGTGAGCATGCTGATGGGCGTGGAATTTGGCTATGATGCACCTTTGGTGGCCAAAGAGCTGAACCTTGTGAGTCAAATCTTCATTCACCTGGTCAAAACCATCATTGCGCCATTGATATTTGCCACCCTGGTGACTGGAATTGCCGGTCACGCCAATCTTAAGCAGGTGGGCCGCATGGGATGGAAATCCCTTGTTTACTTCGAAGTAGTCTCCACGATCGCCCTTTTCATCGGGTTGGCCGCCATCAATCTAAGCGGAGCAGGAATCGGGGTTGTTGTCCCCCCGGAAATGACCCAAGGAAAACTTCCGGTAGTGCAATCCCAAAACTGGCACGATGTAGTCCTGCATATTTTTCCCGAAAATATTGCCAAGTCGATTGCAGAAGGCCAGGTCTTGCAAATTGTTGTGTTCAGCATCCTGTTTGGCATTGCCGTGGCGATGGTTAAAGAAAAATATCGTGCCCCGATGCTCCGGTTCACCGAATCACTTACAGCCGTGATGTTCAAATTCACCAACATCATCATGCTTTTTGCCCCGTTTGCCGTGTTTTCAGCCATTGCCTATAGTGTCGGACATATGGGATTGTCGGTACTGGTGAATCTTTTTGAATTGCTGGCAACCCTCTATCTGGCCCTGGTTGCCTTTATCTTACTGGTGCTGTTGCCCATCATGCTGTTAATGAAGGTCCCATTGAAAAATTTTATCAGGGCCGTTGCCGAGCCTGCCACCATTGCTTTTGCAACCACGAGCAGCGAATCGGCGCTCCCCCGGGCGATGGAAAACATGGAGCAATTTGGCGTTCCCCGGAAAATTGTCTCCTTCGTCATGCCAACAGGATATAGTTTCAACCTCGACGGCACCACCCTTTACCTTGCCATGGCATCCATCTTTGTGGCCAATATGGCAGGAATACATCTGGCGTTCGAAACACAGATCGTGATGATGCTCACACTCATGCTTACAAGCAAGGGGGTAGCTGCCGTACCCCGCGCTTCGCTTGTTATCCTCCTGGGAACTGCTGCCAGTTTCGGACTGCCCATATGGCCCATCTTCATCATCCTGGGAATTGATGAACTGATGGATATGGCCCGTACAGCCATCAATGTGGTAGGCAACTGCCTGGCCACGGTGGTGGTGGCCAAGTGGGAGGGGGAGTTCGACCAGGAGAAGGCCAATTCATGGGGTGAAGCAACAACCAACGCCTAAACTCGTATTGTCACCATCTTTAATCCGAAACAACCAGTTTTCTTTTACATCCTGACCGGAACAATCTTGTTATTTTTACGGCTCTCTTCTGCTGCAAACCCCATCAGGTGACTTTCAATCGACTGGTCGATGGTTGAGGTCAGGTGGTTTGGATCCTGGTTGGCAACAGCCGTCACAAAATCGCGCATGAGAAACCAGTCACCGCCGCCATGCCCGCTGTTCTTATAGTTTTCCACATCGTCGGCCTTCGGGATCATCGTAATGCTTTTGTCTGTTCTGAAATCAGTCAGCTTCAGCTCATTCATGTCGCCAACCATATCGCCCATGGAACCCATTATACGGGTGCGTCGGCCATGGTATGATGTGAATGCCTCCATGGAAAAATTCGCAGTGACATGATCATCAAACTGAATGGAGGTTACATAATGGTCGGGCTGATCATTTTCCATCCGGTACACACAGCGTCCGTAATTGGTGGTGCGCAGGTACTCGAGTATGGCATCTCCTTGCTTTTCCTTATCTTCAGGAAGATCAAAAACATACAGCCATCCGCGTTCCCGGTAGTAGATCTTCATGGCTGAATAGGGGCACCCGGACTCCACAGCACAACCATTCATACATCGGTCGGAACTGCCTTGAGGGGCATTTTCCCTGCGGAACCACTTGAGGTCACCCATGGCTGCAATGTGCTTGCTTTTTTTTCCGATCATCCACCGGAGGATATCGAGGTCATGACAACTTTTAGCCAGAATGATTGGGGTGGTTTCCTTTGAATTGTGCCAGTTGCCGCGTACATAGGAATGCGACATGTGGATGTGCTCGATGGGTTCAAAGTGCTGGATGCTGATCAGCTCACCAATTGCGCCCTCATCAATCAGTTTTTTCATTTTGATGAAATAGGGCGAATACCGAAGCACATGACAAACAGCAACGATCCTGCCGGTTTTCTTTGTCATGGCCAGGATATCGCGGCATTGCTGCGCCGATTGGGCCATCGGTTTCTCGAGCAGCACATCATATCCCATTTCCAGGGCCTTCATGCAGGGAACATAATGCAGGTGGTCGGGCATGGTGATGATAATTGCATCTGCGAATTTGGGCCTTTGAAAAACATCTTCCCAGGTTTTGAACCTGTTTTCCTCAGGAATGCTGTGTTTTTTTGCATAGCGATCATTCCGGACCACAATGGGCTCAGCTACCCCAACAATGGTAATCTGCCCGGGAAAATTCGATGCATAATTACCATAGACATTTCCCCTGCTTCCTGCTCCACAGGTGATGGCCGTGATAGGCCGTTTCAATGGGTTATCAATAGGTTTGAATATCTCGTCAAGATTCAAACCATATTCAAACAGATCGTCGCGGACCTGCGTAAATCCATTTAAACCAAGTGCAGCTGCCCCAATGGTCAGGCCCATGGTTCGTAAGGCCTGCCTGCGGGAAATGTTTCGTTTCATAAGGAGTGATTAGGCACACGAAGATATTAAAAAGCGCAACATCTTTCCCGGAAATTCCCATTCCTTTTCATCATGCCTGTGCCATTGTCTCGTGTGCTCACATGGAGACGGACAGGGTTCCTGACATTTAACTAATCCTGATTTTTTTGTATTTTTGATTGATCTTAACAGCCTGGTTATGGCTTTCACACATCGACCAGTGAAAGGGCATATTTTTATAGAACCTGAAAGAAATCAAATCATGGACACACAGAAAGTTCAATTAATTCTCCGGCCCTGGACCCTTGATGACCTGGATATACTGGTAAGGTACGCTAACAACAAAAAAATTGCCGACAATCTCACCGATGCATTTCCGCACCCCTATACAAGGGAGGATGGCATGGCCTATATAAACAACTTCGGAAATGAACACCCTGCCAGGGTATTTGCCATCGAAGTGGATGGTATTGCCAGTGGTTCGATAGGGATATTTCCACAATCGGACGTGCATCGGAAGAATGCCGAAATGGGTTATTGGCTGGCTGAGGATTACTGGGGCAGGGGGATTACTACCGAGGCAGCCAAACGGACCATCGAATATGGTTTTAAAACATTTGACATTAACCGGATTTACGCTCGTCCCTATTCCACGAACCTCGCTTCACAGCGTGTGCTGGAAAAGGCGGGAATGAAACTTGAAGGCAGGTTCGAAAAGGCGCTGTTCAAGAATGGTCAATTTCTCGATGAACTCATCTATTCCATCTTAAAACAACATTCGGAATAGGGAGGGATCACACTTCATCTGAAGGAGAATGCAATATATGTCAAAAGATATATATCTTTGCTTCAATCTTCCTAACTGACCAACCATGAAAGTACTCCTGACAGGAGCTACGGGCTACATTGCCAAACGACTGTTACCGGTTTTACTTGAAAACGGGCACGAGGTGGTTTGTTGTGTCAGGGATACAAACCGTTTTGATGTAAGCAGGTTTAAGGGTTACAATATCACCGTTGTTGAGGTTGATTTTCTGATACCGGGCGAACTGAACAGGATCCCCGGGGATATCGATGTAGCCTTTTACCTGATTCATTCGATGGCGACCACCCAGGGGAAGTTTGAAGAGATGGAGGCCAGATCGGCCGGGAATTTTAAAATGAGACTGGAGCAGACCAGCGTGAGGCAGGTCATCTATCTCAGTGGTATCGTCAACGAGGAAAAACTATCAAAACATCTTTCATCCAGGAAAAATGTAGAGACTATACTGGCATCAAACGTATATGCCTTAACCACACTTAGAGCCGGCATTATTGTTGGATCGGGCAGTGCTTCCTTTGAAATTATCCGCGACCTGGTTGAGAAACTGCCCTTTATGATTGCTCCGAAATGGCTTGATACAAAATCACAGCCCATCTCCATCCGCAATGTGATCGAGTATTTGTCGGGTGTCATGCTGAAAGCAGAGACCTATAACCAGAGTTTTGATATCGGTGGGCCGGATGTTCTGACTTATAGGGAGATATTGCTGCATTTTGCACATATCCGCGGCCTTCGCAGGTGGATATGGGTCGTACCAGTCATGACCCCGAAATTATCTTCCTACTGGCTCTATTTTGTGACCTCCATTTCCTATTCGCTCGCCACGCACCTGGTTAATAGCATGAAGGTGGAGGTGGTGTGTAAGGACAACAACCTGGAAAAGATGCTTGGAATTAATCCTATTTCCTATGATAAGGCAATAGAACTGGCTTTTGACCGGATTGAACAGAACAGGGTGCTGTCGAGCTGGAAGGATGCCCTGACCAGCCAGCCCCTTGAAAGAGGATTGTCGAAATTTGTCGAGGTCCCGATATACGGATGTTACAAGGACATCAGGAAACGCAAGGTGACAGACACGGAGAAAGCCATGGTAAAGATCTGGTCTATTGGCGGCGAAAACGGTTGGTATTATGCTGATCTGCTATGGAATATCCGGGGCTTTCTGGATAAAATGGCCGGTGGAGTGGGCCTGCGCAGGGGGAGAACACACCCGGGAGAAATTGCTGCCGGCGATGCCCTTGATTTCTGGAGGGTGATTTATGCAAATAAAAAAGAGAAGAGATTGCTGCTTTATGCTGAAATGAAACTGCCCGGCGAAGCGTGGCTTGAATTTACCATTGGCCAGGATAACATGCTTATGCAAACCGCAACATTTCGTCCGACGGGAATATGGGGAAGGATTTACTGGTTTTCAATCCTTCCTTTACATGGACTTATCTTCAGGGGTATGATCCGGAATATTGCAGAAAAATAAATTTCCTATTCTGTCAGCCTTACATCACTGGCTTTAGCATCCTCCATGATGACATCATAGAAATAACCTGATCCGAAATCCTTATCAAGACTGATAATCCCTTTGAAGGTGACCGTGCTGCCAACAGCTAAACTGTCGAGGGTTGTAACAGTCAGGTCAAATTTATCTTCAAAGTCAGTTCCATCCTGAATGTGCACCCAGTTTTTATGCATCACCTCGTGATTATATCTTACCACCTTGCCACGAATGATGACAGATTTGCCTGCATAGGAGTTTTTGTTTTTATAAAGATCAGCAATGGTGATCCCGCCTTTTGGCGTTACCACAGAAACTTCGGACCAGCGGACAATTTTCACTTTTTTGGGGGTTAATTCCGGGGGAGCGGATGTAACCGGGGGTACCAGCTTGTCACTGGGATCATCCACAAACAGGATCGAAGGAAAAGTTCTTCCGGTTTCCTTGCTGGTAAAATTTTTCATTTCAGCAAATTTCGAATAATACAGCGAATCGCCTGGCTTGGAATCCCGGCTGACCACGGCTATCCAAAATTTAGTGTCGTTCTCTTCAACCTGGAAGTAAGTATAATTTGAGGTTTGAAGAACCTCGGTGATGACCACACCATGCATGCCCGGAGGAAGCACCCTTGCCTTGCTTTTATTTCCGCTTCTATTACAAGTTGTTACGATAAAAAATATTCCAAGGATCAACAAAATGACTGTAAGGATTAATTTGCTTTTATTCATAGTCGGTTAAGATTTGTATTTTTTCAGGGCACAAAGATAGCTATTATCATGTAACATAGGTGCACTCCTTCATATGTGGAAATAGCGGTTTATTTGTCATAGGAATGATCTTTCCGAATCATGCCAGTTAACAGTGCAACCCGGATGCGCGGTTAAAATCGCTGGGTAATATTAATATAGGCGCGATTGAAAATAGAATTCTTATCGAAGGTACCTTCCAGGTAGAGGGAGCAGGATAATTTTTTCATGATGCGCCAGGTCAGGTTCAGATCTAAGGTATTTTGTGCCAACTTTGATTCACCACTCAGGAATTTATAGCTGACATACTTATAATCAAGGCCGGCTGATAATTTCCCCGGTACGAGATCACGAAAAATCCCCAGGGCATATATCGAGCCGGAGATATAACTTGTTTCAAGGATGGTTGCCGAAAGTGTGGCTGAAACATTGATTCCCGGGATAAGGCTATAGGTCAGGTACCCATAAAGGTTTTTTGTTGGCTTTGGATCCTGTTTGCTGTCGCGGTAACCTGCATTTACACCGATGGACAGGTATTTTATTGGCTGATAGCTCACCTGGAACATAAATCCCTGCACTGTTGCCATCTCCATCATTTTTTCCAATACATTTTTGGGATAGGTTTCATAATAGATAATATTTTGCAGAGCGCTGTAGGATATGCTCAGTGATAACTGCCTGAAGGGCCTGTATCTAAGGGATAAATAAAGATTGGATAGATCAGGGGAATTATCCTTGTTATAGGTAGTGTCCTTTTGAACCGTATCCACGGGATTCATTACTTTTTTGTACAGACTGACTTCAGCGGAACCGAAGAAGTACAGCTTGGGAAGCAGTGCATTGGAATGCTGAATATATGCAAACCGTCGATCGGTATATCCGTTATTCATCTGCTCCATAAATGCCACTGTTGTTTGCATGCTCCCCTTTTTTGTGACCAGGTCGTGTCCGAGGTAACCACCAACCTGAAAGAGGTTGGGATTAAAACTGTAATTCTTATAATCGGGCCGGGTGCCTGCAATTGCCCCAAGGGTAAAGGAACCGATCTTCAGTTCATATTGAAGTCCGTCGATGGCCCCGGCATTCGATATCCTTGGATTGATCCTGCGGCCCAGCCATAATTTATTGTACTTATTGAATTCATAATTCAAGGCCAGGCTGTATATCTTTAATCCGTTGAACATATCATCCTGGATTTCGGTCCATTCCCCGATCTTGTGTACGAAATTAATATATGCCTCGGCCGATAGTTTCGAATTACCGATATTCAGGGCATTCATTGAAAACGAATATCTCATCCGCTGAGAATTGGCGCTTACATTTGAAAAATTCAGGTAGGAGGAAACTGCGACATTCCCGGTGATTAACTGGGTCCGTTTTTTTTGCTCCGGTTTTCTGACTGCAACAGAATCATGACCTGCCACAACAACTGGTGTTCCCGGTGCAGCCGCCTGATTTTCTGTATCCCCTGGTTTGATCGCTTTAGGAGCTGAAACGACCAGGTCGCCTACTGCCAGTTTAACGGTTGGTAGAGGAATGCAAACACAGGAAATGGAAGAAATTTCCTGGATGACAAGCGCTGGTGTCAGGATCCCGTCAATTTTGAAAAACAGGGTGTCTCCCTTTGTAAAATGCTCAGTCGATTGAAATTTGACATAGATATTTTGGGTGGTTACATAGGATACCTTTCCCTCTTTTGCATCATAAAGGGTCTGACTCTTCAATTCTAAGCCGGATAGCAGCAGCACAAAAAGAACCGGAATGATATATTTCATGGTTACACGGTTAATCTTTTCTAATGACCTTTTGCAACATTTTATCTCCGCTGCCATCTGGATGGCAGTTTAAACAGGCTATGCTGTTGTAAGAATAACCACTGATACCCTGGTGCTCACTGTTGGTTGAAGCTTGTGGATGGCAGGAGGTTGTGCAGGTGAAAACGGAATAATTTCCTGCGTTCGGATGACAATCGGAACAGCTATTCCATTCCCCTTCATGTTTCCCGGAATAGATTGGGAAATACAAGTTGTCGTGATCCCAGTTTGCAGGTGACCAGGTGTTTTGTGAATGGCAATCTTCGCAGCTGGTGGGAAACTGCGAAGCCGCATGGGGAGGATTTGTTGTTTGATTATAGTTGGCAAGATGGCAGCCAACGCAGGTATTCGGGGTAGTATTATAATTCCCGTTGTGGCAGGTTACGCAATTATTGGCTATGCTCACATGCGCACCAGCCAGGACATAGTAATTATTATGGATCGGAAAGGTTGCAGGTACCCAGTTCGGATTGGTTGTGTGGCATGTATTACATTCTGTTGGAATATTGATTGCCGCATGATTAGGATTTGTAGTTGCGTTGAAATTAGGCATATGACATCCCGAACAGGTGTTTGGTGTGTTCACATAATTTCCCTGGTGGCAGGCAAAGCAATTGCCGGCAATTGTAGCATGAGCGCCAGTGAGCGGGTATACATTATTGTGATCAAATGTTGAAGGAGCCCAGGCCGTTGTCGAATGACACGTATTACATGTAGTTGGGAAATTAGCCGTAATATGATTTGGATTCGTGGTTGCATTGTAATTTGTTATGTGACATCCTGCACAGGTGTTTGGTGTGTTCACATAATTTCCCTGGTGGCAGGCAAAGCAATTGCCGGCAATTGTAGCATGAGCGCCAGTGAGCGGGTAAACATTATTGTGATCAAATGTTGATGGAACCCAGGCAGTTTGCGAATGGCAGGTTTCACAGGTTGTCGGGAAATTGGCGGTGATGTGATTTGGGTTTGTGGATGCGTTGTATTTATCCTCGTGGCATCCAAAACAATCATTCGGAGTGGTGGAATAGTTTCCGTTATGACAGGCCGCACAATCATTGGCTATCGGCACATGTGCACCAGCGAGGACGTAATAATTGTTATGTATTGCGAAGGTGGCAGGCTTCCATCCAGGTTGCGTGGTGTGACATGTTTCGCATGTTGTGGGAATACCTATGGCCCCGTGATTCGGGTTTATGGTCTTATTAAAATCCGGCGTATGACAGCTGCTGCAAACGGAGGAGGTTCCTATGTAGCCGGTCGTATGGCATTTGATGCATTCGGTGGTCTCGTGGGCCCCGGTCAATGGAAATGCTGATGACGCGTGGTTGAAAGTGCCTTCGGCCGAACCGGTAGGGTGGCATGCCAGGCAGGCAGGGCTGTTGTAGGCATAACCCTGAACGCCTCCATGTTCGCCATCCATATCCTGCTGGTTGTGCTCGTGGCAATCGATGCAGGTGTATTGTGCATAGCTGGCCGGATTGGTGTGACAATCAACGCATGAACTCCATTCTCCGCTATGCTCACCGGAATAAATCGGGAAAGATTTGGCATCATGTTCCCTGTATTCTGCAGGCTTCCATCCGGGGTTGGTAGTATGGCAATCGGTACAATTTGTTGAAAAGCTAAGTTGTGCATGACTGGGATTCGTTGTTGCATTGTAATTGTCCTGGTGACAGGAGATGCATAACGGGGAGGTGCTTGTATAATCCGGAGTTTTATGACATTCCTGGCAATTTTGGATATCATGCCCGGCGGTAAGCGGGAAGAAATTATGATTGATCCCTGCACCACTCCATGATAATGCTGTCATATTGTGGCAATTCGTGCAATTGGTTGAATATCCACTTGTAGTATGATTTGGATTGGTGGTAGCGGCATAATCCTGTTGATGGCAATCGATGCATTCGACCCCCATGGGGCCAAACAGCAATAGATTCGACGAAGCATTGGTATGGCAATCGAAACAATCGGCAGTAACATGCGCTCCCACCAGGGGGAACCGGCTTCGCTGGTGTATTTCGGTAATATTATTTACCACCCAGGAAACAGGGGTATGGCATCTTCCACAATCTGATCCGACGGTTTGATTATGCATATCCGTATGGCAGGAAATACACTCTTTCCCCGCTTTTGAAAACTCCAGTGAAGTATGGCATCGGGTGCATGTAACCGCCTGGTGCTGACCAACCAATGGAAACTGTGTCTTACCGTGGTCAAACGATAGGGTTTTCAGGTCAATCTTCCATCCGGAAGTATTATGGCAATCCATGCAGTTTAATTCAAATCCGTCTCCATGGGGCGACGATTGTGAAAAGAGACTTATGGATAGTACCATTGACAGAATTAATGATGACAGTTTTCGCATTTGAAATCCTTTATTTTATAAAGTACATACGTCGTTCCTTTATCCTGTATTGTTTTGTGGCATTTATTGCATGCAACATCTTTATGTTTTCCATCAAGTGGAAAGAGAGATTTATTGTGATCAAATTTTGGGGCCGGTTTGAATTGAGCAACATCATGGCATCTGCTGCAATCGGTGATCCCCGCTTTTTCAAATTGTTTTACATGAATATCGTTATGGCAGCTGGCGCAGGTGGCAGGTACGCCATTGAACTGCTGCTGCACCGAACCATCCTTGTTTTTTTTGAAATGACAATCCCTGCAGGTTTGCTTTGCATGTGCACCAGCGAGTCCGAAATTTGTTTTCTGATGATCGAAGGTTACAGTGCTCCACCTGGTCTCATTATGGCAATTTTCGCAGGATGCCCCCGGATAATACTTTTCACTGATGAAGGCCTGGTGAATATTGTCGTGGCATTCACCGCATCGCTTCCCGATACTCCTGAAAGTCCATTTTGTTGCTGGTTCCTTTTTATGACAGGCAAAGCAGGGGGTCGCAAGATGGGCCCCCTTGAGCTTAAAAGACCCCTCGTTATGCTGTTCGATCGAAAATGAAAATTCTGTAAATCCTTTTGTGCTATGACATTTCGAGCAGTCGGGTGAAATCCCGTTGACGGCAAACTCCTTATTATGATAATCGGTATGGCAATCGGTACAGCGGGCATATTTCAATGCATTGGTGAGTTTTGTCTTATGACATTTTTTGCATTCAACCTGCTGATGCTTTCCCTCCAGCTTGTAATTCGTTTTACTGTGGTCGAAATTCTGAACGCCTTTAATAACGCTGAAGGACTCCCCGGTATGGCATTGAGTGCAGTTTTGCCCGAATTTATTGTTGTGGGGATCTGTGTGGCAAGGGGTGCAGTTTTCAAATTTCAGGCCGGTGAATTCCTGGAATTTCTGCCCGTTTTTGGTGATGGTTTTATGACACGCGGCACAAGCAACCAGCTGGTGTTTACCGGTTAATTGAAACCTGGATTTTGTGTGACTGAATTTCGAAGCCGGTTTAAACTGCTCAAAATCATGACAACCTTCACAATTGCCCGAAAGTGTTTGCTGATGGTAATCGGTATGACAGGTTAAACAAGCCGGGCTTAATCCCAGATAGGTGAATTTTTTCTTTTTTATTTTTTGATCCTTGATGTTCTCAGGCTTATGACAGTCGATGCATTGCTTTTTGCTGTGAACCCCGGATAATTTGTAACCGGTGAGGTTATGGTTAAATTTATCCTTTTCAAACCGGATGATCTGAAAATTTACACCATGATGATCACTGTGACATTTAACGCATTCCTTACCCTTAACCTCCGCCGATGCATGATAACCTTTCTGGACATCAATGCGTGCCTTGAGTTCGGTATGACATTCCAGACACTTTTGATTGGATACCTTTTTTCCAAGGATGTGGCATTTGGTGCAGTTTGACATTCCCTCGAGATGAGAATGTGGCTTTGCAAGGTCACCCGGAGAAATCTGGGCAAATGCCGGTTTAACAATCAATCCGACATACAAAAAAAACAAAAAAGCGATCTTCATTCCCATCATTAATTATGTTTCAAAACGGCTTCCCCGAATTTCTTGGTAATCTGAATTCCTATTTTTTGCAAAAACTGGATAGGGAGCTCACCTCCTGCAAAAATATAAACAAGGTCATTATTGATTTTAATATTCTGCTTTTCAGTGCCAGCAGAAATGATGACCGAATCCATCTCAATCCTCAATGGATTCGCATTAAACATAACATGGATGAGTCCCGAATTGATGGCTTCATTTATTTTTGAGCTGTTCTTTGGTTTTATCCGGCTGAATGAATCGCCGCGATAGGTGAGGGTTACCTTGTTCTGACCGGCCAACAGTAAGGCAGATTCAATGGCCGAGTCGCCTCCGCCGACAACCAGGATATCCTTCCCCTTTATTTCTTCAGCTTCGAGGAGCCGATAGGCCACCTTCTCCGACTCTTCTCCCGGAATTCCTAATTTTCTCGGGGTTCCCCGCCGGCCGATCGAAAGCAGCACAGCGCATGTGGTGAACTTCTCCCCGCTCAGGGTCTCCACCGTGAAGTGCCCGTTTTCAGTTACGATTGCTTCCACTTTCTCGTTCTGCGTGATGGTGATGCTGTTTTTATGCAGCACACTGTTCCAGAAAGCGAGTAGTTCTGTTTTACTGGTCTCAGTGAGCTTGATTTTCCCGTGAAGTGGCACATCCATCGGTGAGGTCATCACGATCTTTGACCGTGGAAAGGTAAATACCGTACCTCCCAGGGTATCCTGTTCCAATGTAACGAATTTCAAATGATGTTTTTTTGCGGTAAGAGAAGCAGAAATTCCGGCAGGACCAGCGCCGACTATGACAAGGTCGAAGGTGGCATTGTGGTTTTTTCGGAGAGATTTTACAATATTCTCGACCGCCTGTTTGCCTTGTTCTACCGCATTTTTAATCAGACCCATGCCCCCAAGTTCACCGGCAATATAAATTCCGGGCACATTCGTTTCGAAATTCTGGTTCACATGGGGTAATTCAACGCCTCGTTTTTCAGTACCGATGCAAAGGGTAATTGCCTGGGTAGGACAGGCATGAAAACAGGCCCCGTGTCCGATACAACGGGATGCATTGATGGTGGTCGCCTTTCCGTTTCTGATACCCAGAATATCCTTTTCGGGACATGCTGCAATGCAGGCACCGGTCCTGATACAGCTGCCTTCATCTACAACGGGATGAAGCGAAATTGGCTCATACAGCCCTTCCAGTTTTGCCTTGACAATTTTTTCTTCTACCCTTTTGGATTCCCGCTTTTGTTTGCGCAGGTAGATGACGACAATGATCACGCAAAAGAGAATGGCCACAGAATAGGCTGCAATTTTTTCGATTAGGAGTTCGTCCATAGTTAAAATATCCAGCGGTAACCAAAAACAATCGTCACCACAACGTGAATGACCATAATGATCAGCATAACCAATGCAAATGGCAGATGGGCGACATGCCAGTATTTAAACAGGTTCTGCATGGTCACAAGCCGTTCAATCCTCCTGTTGAGTGAAATGTCACTCTTCACCAGTGCAAGGATTTGTTTCTGCTGTGCTTTGGTAATGTTGTTTCGTCTGAGTGTTTCCTTTACGTTGCGAACTGTTTTCATATCATCACGATACTTCCGGATGAAGCGCACGAAGAAATTTTTATGATAAAGTTCAACCTTTTTTTTGGTTGATTCGACAAGAACATTGTAGCTTTCATCATCCAGGGCGACCAGTTTGCGGATATTATCGCCAATGTCACTCTTCATCTCCCTGACTTCATTTAAACTCAATTCCCGGCCCTCAATTGTGCGGGGAATTTGAATATAGATGAACCGGCCGATGATCCCACTCAGGAAAACCGCCACCATGCTCCAGAAACTGATGGCAACAAGACCACCGAATTTAAAGGAGGTATGAAAAAGCACCAGGATCGGTCCCAGCGAACACAGGAAAATATGAAACTCAAGCCAGTGTTTCAGGATTCCAATACGGGAAAACACCCTGAATCTCTTCCTGACCATGTAAACCGAAACGCCTATGATCATCAGCAGCGACCCGACAATTCCAAAACCATGGCCCAAAACCCCACTGGGTTTAAGGTTGATATGGTCAGGATGAAAAAATCGCTCTTCCATATTCACCATGTAATATGTGTAGCCAAAATAGCTTATCGTTGCCAGCGCTGCCAGGAAAATGGCGGCCAGCAGGAAAATGTATATGAAATGCGCGGTCTTGGTCATTCTTGTGAAAATTCAGAGAAGTTCTGATCAATCAATTATTTACTGTAATTTTGTTATACTGAATCCTGGCAGGTTTGTCGAAGAAGGCATGCTAAGATTCTGTTAAACAAAGCAATTGAGTCTGCTTTTTGCAAACTCGGTTAGCCGAAGTTTATTTCAAAATTAATCATAAGATGGCTTGTTTTTTCGACTTTAACTAATTGAGAACGATTCTAAATGACCTAGGCCGGCAATTTAACCAAAAATCAATGCTGTCTATCAGGTATTTATCCCGTAGTTTCAGAATTCATCGGTCCATATGAAATATTTAATATTATTTATATCTCTATCTGTTCCCGGAGTACTTTTCCCGGCAGGGGTTGTCGAAAAGACCTTTTATTTCAGGGATTATAAAGTAGCATCCATAGGTTCATATCAAACTGTGAATTTTACCAGCACCAGGTTATCCGGACTTCCCGGCGAGCCAATGCTCCCATGGCATGACGTGGCATTGATACTTCCACCTGGCGAATCGGCTGAATCAATTGAAATTATAGGAGAGCATGAAACCGCGATCCCGGGATTTTACCTGCTTTATCCACAGCAGCATGTCCAGCCAATATCCGCTGCGAAGCCTGGTGAGTTTATAAAAAACGAGCAGGTTTATGGGAGGGATATGAACTATCCCGTCCGTGCATCAGGTTATCTGCTCACTGAGTACCTGCATGGCTATGCCTTTGCCTTATCCAGTTTTTCGCCGGTGAGATATAATCCATTGAAGCGGTCGCTATCCTATTTCCGCAAGGTGACAGTAAGGATCAGTACGGTAGCGGATGAGCGGTCCAGCCATGCCCTGAAAAATTTACCGGCTTGGATCCATTTGACCGAAAGAGTCAAGTCATTTGCGATGAATCCCGGGATGATGGAACAGTACCAGCAACGTGATGTTCTGACTACAAATTACCAGTACCTGATCATTACCCCGGCGGCATTTAAAAATGAATTTCAACCGCTGATCACCATGCATAATGCCAGGGGTATTCAAGTACGGGTGGTGACAACCGACAGCATCAATACAGTTGGAACCGGATGGGACCTTAAGGAGAAGATCCGGAACTTTATCATCAGTCAATTCCAGGACTTCGGGATCGAATATGTATTGCTGGCCGGCAATCCTTCACTCGTTCCCTATCGTGGATTTTACTGTTACGTGATCTCCGGATCGGGATATTCGGATTTGAATATTCCGGCCGACCTTTACTTTTCTGGCATGGACGGCAATTATGACGCGAATGGCAATCATATTTATGGCGAGGTTGCGGATAATGCAGACCTGCTTCCTGAAATCGCTGTCGGCCGGTTTACAGTGAATGATACGGCCGAACTTCACCGGATTATGCACAAAACGGTCTCTTATCAAACCAATCCGGTATTGGGAGAACTGACGCAGCCATTACTGGCCGGGGAGCATCTGTATTCGAATCCAATGACCTTTGGCGGCGATTACATGGATTTGCTCATTGATGATCACACTGATAACGGCTATTTCACCCATGGAATCCCTTCGGCTGCAAACGAAATCACAACGCTCTATGATTCGCTGATCTCACTTCCGGGAAATATCTGGTCGTGGAGTTCATCCATTTTGCTCGCAAAGATAAACCAGGGGGCCTCCTTCATCCACCACCTCGGTCATGCGAATTCAAGTTATATGCTGCGTTTCTCCACCTCCTCCATCACCAATGCGAATTTTGCGGGTGTGAATGGCATAACCCATAATTATCCGCTGCTTTATACCCAGGGATGTGATTGCGGCGCTTTTGATGTGGGTGGAGGATGCATTGCTGCAAAGGCGCTAACCATCTCGAATTTTATTGCAGGCGGTGTTTTTAATTCGCGTTATGGCTGGTTTAACCAGGGAACGACGGATGGTCCTTCGCAACACCTGCAGCGGGAATTCGTAAGTGCGTTATATCATGATACCCTTCCCGAAAAGCATTTGGGAATGGCACATATGATCTCGAAGATAAAAACTGCACCCTGGGTTACGATGCCGGGCGAATTCGAACCTGGCGCCCAGCGATGGTGCCATTATGGATGCAATGTATTTGGAGACCCGGCGCTTGAAATCTGGACATCAGAACCGTCAAGCTTTTCAACGGTTTCCTGGACCGGCAGCATCGATTCAGACTGGAATAATGCCGGGAACTGGAATCCAGCCACTGTACCCACCTCCCTAT
>Ga0074195_1000525_pt1 | contig 72558 bp, 77 predicted proteins | sample EPASupsiteHSE623_FD_64525 | JGI IMG/M metagenome (GOLD analysis project Ga0074195, IMG submission 64525) | Bioremediated contaminated groundwater from EPA Superfund site, New Mexico - Sample HSE6-23 | ecosystem: Environmental > Aquatic > Deep subsurface > Groundwater > Contaminated ...
TTGGGGATACAGGGCTAATTATTATATCTCATGATGAAATAACATGTTGGTTAAGCATTCAAAGCAAGGTTATTTCTGTCATTTGATACTACTACTAATTTACATCAAAATTGGCACGCTACCTTCCAGTAGCCTTAGAGCTTGAGCTTCGAAATGTTTTTTATACGATGCTCAACAAATATATCCAGAGGTAGATGATCACGGCGATTACCACGAGGCTATTCGGCAAGAGCGGCCCTGCCGTCACGCAGGTGGGCCTGGGCGGCGAAGGCGTGCTGCGTACCTTCGGACTGGGCGCAAAAGCGCAGGCTGTGATCGAAGAGGCGATGCGACAGGGCGTAACCTACTTCGATTCCGCCCAGGCTTACGCAGGCAGCGAAGGCTACTATGGCCATTTCTGGAAAGAGCATAAAGACCTGCGCCGTGGGATCTTCCAGACCAGCAAGTCCGCGGCCCGGGACAAAGCGGGCGCAAAAGCCGACCTGGCCCAGTCTCTGAGGACCATGAACCTGGACCGCCTCGACCTCTGGCAGATTCACGACCTGCGCGCCCAGGAGGATCTTGAGCAGATCGAAAGCCCCGGCGGAGCCCTGGAGGCATTCGTTGAGGCCAGGGATACCGGACTTGTGCGCTTTTTGGGCGTCACCGGCCACCACGATCCACGCATCCTGCTGCGTGCCGTAAAAAGCTGGCCGGTAGATGCCGCGCTCATGCCCGTCAATCCCCCGGAGGCGGTGCTGGGCGGATTCCTGGATGGCGTCCTGGCCGAGGCCAGGGATCGCGGTCTGGCAATAATCGGCATGAAGGTACTGGGCGCCTCGCACTTCATCTCGCAGCAGTCGGGAGTCACGCCCGAATTGCTCATCAGGTTCGCCCTCTCCAGGGAGATCAGCACGGCCATTGTGGGATGCGCAAGTCCGAAAGAAGTGCAGACACTGGCTGGGATCGGCCAGGATTTCGAGCCGCTGACGATCGATGAGGAAAATAGGTTGCTAGAGCTGTTCCGGCCCCATGCCAGGAGACTGGCGTTTTATCGGGGCGTCCTTTGAGTGCGGAGAGGGTATCCTCGGAGTTCATGCCGGAGTATTGCGCCATATTTTGATCCGAGAAAGACCACATCTATCTTGGTGGTTTTTATATTTTTGCACATATCAAGAACTAGGAAAGGCCGCTACCTCCCATTCCTATGGGTATTTGGCTGATATCCCCCACGCCGGTTAAGATCCTATCCGCATCCTCACGCACATCATGGTATCGGGACGTCTGCGAAGGTTGCTCCTGATAGGTCTGATCCGCGGCTTCGGGCCCTGCGGCACCGGCTGCATCGGTTGAAGCTGACGGCGCAACTTTGGGCTCTTCGATGGTTGCCGGAATGTAGCTGGACGTATCGGGGTTGATCCACATGGCTTCGAAGTCGCCCCTCTCTGAGATCTTGCCCTCGCTCACCCGGACAAAGCTGCCTTTGAGGGACTGGTTGGCAGCGTCAAAGACTCCCGTCATCTTGAAGAAGCTTTGCTCGTTGCCCTTCATTGCCGCCAGGACCAGTTCCACCTCATCCCCGGACACGGAACCGATAACGTTGGCGTTCCAGGGCTGGCCGTCGTCAGGCTCATATTTGGCTGCACCATAGAGATCCTTGCTCTCCTGGTTGATAACCATAATCACCTGGCCGGGCTCAAGCCCTGTGACGGACCAGATGTAGCTCAGGCTGGCTGTGCTATTTGTCTCGCTGGCTGCTTCGTCGACAATGCCTTGCATGGATGTATCTGTCAGCACAGTTTCGTTTTTCTGGGAAACAACATCATACCACATACCCGTTTTATTACTCTGATCATTCGAAGGCTGGCCTGGGGCCATGCCCACAGCAACGACTAATAAGAGCATTATGGATAGAATTATGAATCTCCTGGTCAATTAATTGCCTCCGTCATGTGCTTTGATTTTGTTCCGCTCTCCGCTTTTGAACGATATATTTTTCGTCATTTGACTATAGCGCCTATTGAGGTTCATCCATATAAGCTTTTCAAATCAACATTGCAGCCGGAGCATGAGATAGGCGCAGTCAGGGATGCTAAAGTGGGAGGTGAATTTGGAGTTGACAAAGCGAGGGTCGAAGTTTCGCGAGGGTGAAAATTGGTGTGCAGAGTGGAGAGGCCGAGAACAGCGAGCGGTGGGAGAGGATTGAGTCAGGAAGTATCCTTATAATAATATATTTCATTTTTTAAAATAGATGTCGAAAAAAAGAGCGGATAACTTGCTCTACAATCGTCCTATGGATCGGGGAAGTTCTTTCCTCCTGATGCAATTAAATCCGGCAGCAAATTTCCTTGCGCAAAATGCGGCAACCAGAGTGCACGTGCATGACACCATCGAAAGAACCTGGCGTCACTTGAACTTCTTTCAGTTCAAAACCTATATCCATTGCCGCGTTCCTCGCACGGAATGCAAAGACTGCGGAGTAAAACAGGCTAAGGTTCCTTGAGCAAGAAAAAGGCAGCAGATTCACTCTGCTTATGGATTCATCTGAGCGGCCTGGAGCCTACTGGGTCATTTATTTTCAAGCATCGTACCTCCGGGCCTAAAGCCGCTGATGCGGGTACGGCTATGTCAGTCGACCCTAACACTTTCCGAATTAGATTTTGCATCATTAGTTGTTACGCCGCCTCCCGATGCGAGAATTTTACAGTAGACGTCAGTCTTATCCGTCCAGAACGGATCTGTATTATTCAATGTCTGATGAGGCACATTGATACCATCCACAAAGAAGCACTTAGGAAGAAAAGCATCGCGTAAAAAAGCCGGGCCGAATTGGAAGCTCTGATTGGTAATCAACAGATCATCGCTGGACCAATTATCTTCGTCCCAGACATTAATCCTTACCGTCATTAGATGGTCACCGATTTTATCAATCGCTTCTCTATTCAAAACGATCGCTCCACCCACCATGAGCATTAGATCATCATTTGTTGATCGACCGGGATTCCTGATAAACATCCACGGGCCCAATATTCTAGCTAGTGCCGCCATTTCATTTCACCTTTCGAACTATTTAATAACTTTGTCTTGTTATCTTAAGTATTTTCTGATACAAAGGTCCAAGTATGTGGTTAAATATTATCCAGTCCCTGCTCCAGATCCGCGACAATGTCCTCGATGCCCTCGACGCCTACCGACACCCTGACCAGGCCGTCGGTTATGCCGAGCTGCTCCCTCATTTCTTTGGGCATGACGGCGTGGGTCATGGAGGCAGGATGCTCGACCAGGGTGTCCACCGAGCCGAGGCTTACCGCCAGGCTGCACAGCTCCAGGCTGTTCATGAGCTTGCGCCCCGCCTCCACGCCTCCTTTAACTTCGAAGGATAGCATGCCGCCGTATCCGCTCATCTGTCGCGCTGCGATCAGGTGCTGGGGGTGGCTGGCAAGCCCCGGATAGTTGACCCTTTCCACTTTGGGATGGTACTGCAGGAACCTGGCAAGTTGCAGGGCATTCTCCTGATGCCTTTCCATGCGCAGGTGCAGCGTCTTCAAACCGCGCAGGCAGAGCCATGCCTCATGCGTTCCCATGGTGCCTCCCGTCAGAAGCGAAGGCTGCTTCATCTTCTGGATCAGCTCCTCCGACGCTACTGCTACCCCGCCCAGCAGGTCTCCATGGCCGCCGATGTACTTGGTGCAGCTCTCGACCACGATATCCGCGCCAAGCTCCAGGGGCCGCTGGAAGCAGGGCGTGGCGAAGGTATTGTCCACCACCAGGAGGGCTCCGGCCTCTCTTGCTATTTTGCCGGTCGCGGCGATATCGCTAACGGCCATGGTGGGATTGGCGGGCGTCTCCAGAAAGATCATTTTAGTATTCTTACGCAAGGATGTGGATACACTTTTTTGATTCGTGGTGTCGACGAAGCTTACTTCAATGCCTAATTTGGGAAAGAGCGTGGAGAAGAGTCCATAGGTTCCTCCGTAGACGACGTTGGTGGAGAGCAGATGATCGCCGGCCACGAGATGGGAGAGGATCACTGCCGTCTCCGCGGCCATGCCCGAGGAGAAGGCATGGCCCGCTTCGCCCCCTTCCAGAGAGCGGATCTTCTCGATGAAAGCCGCATGGGTGGGCGTATTCGGAGCGGAGCGGATGTATCGGTATCCTGGGCCGCCGGAAAAGGTCGCCGACGCCTGCTCGGCGCTCTCGAAAACATATGTAGAGGTTTGATAAATGGGCGTAGCATGGGCGCCGTATGGATTATGTCCCTCCCCGGCATGAACGCAACGGGTGGCGAAGCTGGGCTCTTTCTGCAAATGACTCACCGTATCACTACTATTGTACTGTTCCGAAATATAGCTTCCCTTCAGGTAACACCGCTATTTGCCGATTAGCTCACCCATAGCACCGCGTCTTTTAGCAAATGGCATTTAGGGTCAAGAATCTTGCACTCAGCTATCCATCTGTCATCGATCCAACATCTATAAAGTCAAGAATCTCCCAGAGCAAATCCAACTGGTAAGTCATTGGTGAGTTATTATGCTGGAAAGGCTCAAGAAATCATTACTGGAAGCACCCGTCTTCAAGCGGGGCAGCTACAACTACTTCATCCATCCCATAACTGACGGCGTGCCCGAGGTCAGGCCGGAGCTGATCCGGGAGGTCGTGGGAAATATCGTGCGCATCGCCGATCTGGAGGTGGACAAGATCGTGACAGTGGAGGCTATGGGAATTCCCATCGGCATTGCTCTTTCCCTGATCTGCGACATACCACTGGTGATAATTCGCAAGCGCAAGTACGGCCTGCCCGGCGAGATTGAAGTCAGCCAGGTTACAGGCTACTCCAAATCCCAGCTATTCCTCAATGGAATTAACAAAGGCGATAAAGTCATAGTCGTTGATGATGTGATCAGCACCGGCGGAACTCTTCTTGCCACACTGCAGTCTTTGCAGGTTGCAGGGGCCATCGTCAAGGATATCGTGGTAGTGGTCAAGCGCGGCGAAGGACAGGACAAGCTCTCTGCTCTCGGATTTAATGTGAAGACCATGGTGGAGGTCGATGTGGACGAGAAGCAGGTAACCAGGGTCATAGAGTGCAAAATCAATTCCAGGATACCATGAGCCTCGAAGAGAATCTTGAAGAAGAGACGCGAAAGTGGCTGGTAAAAGCGGAAGACATGTTTGCTGCAGTCTCTGGAGAAGAACATTTTCTGGAGAACATCTCCGCTTACATCCGCGACTCCCATTATTTTCTGGAAAAGGGAGATCTTATCCGGGCCTTTGAGGCCGTGATCTGGGCCTGGGCCTGGATGGAGATAGGCCTGGAGAGGAAGGTCCTTGAGAATAAGATTCTCGAAAAATAGACGCCTGAACTCGCCGAAAGAAAATCCCCGTCCAAGAACCTGCCGGCCGAATGACCGGCAAGAGGAATCGTGCCTGGCCTAGCCGAATACGAGAAGGCCGATGAGCAATGACGCCAGGTTCCCGGCGAAGGCGAGGATTATGGCTTCTTTGTAGCCGATCTCGAGAAGGTGCTCGATCAAGATCGCCTCAACCGCCGCCACGGCCAGTTCCAGAAGGTAGAGCTGGCGCATCTCGTAGTTGTAGATGTAGTTCATGAGCGGATTGGTGAACGAGTTGATCAGAAACGAGTACCAGAGCAGCTTTAGCGGATCGCGGCGAATTATGACCAACCAGACCGCGAACTCGATTACTATGGTAAAGGCCAGAGCCGATGCCAGTGATTGGATGAAGCTCATGGACTCCTGCACATTCGTCTCATCAGCGTGATCAGTATTATCAGCAGGGAAACCGCGGGCAGGCCGAAGAACCAGAGAACGTATTCCAGGGGAAGATATTGTAGAGAAAGATAAGTGTGCTGCATAGTGAATCTATTGCTGAATTACATTGCCCAAAATCTCAAAAGAGCCCGCGCTTAAAATTGAAAAATTCGGATGGAAGCCATAATTGGCTGACCATATCGTTTTTCAGGTTACGCAGGTTATAGCTCTGCGTCTGTCTCCCTTACCGTTCCATTGGCATAATAGTACAGCATTTTGGTCTTGCTGATGTTCAGGGTCCGGTCGGTGATATCTTCCACCTTCAATTGGACGAGGATCTTTTGCAGAGGAACCGTCTCCTGCACGGATACGGACCTGGGCAGGGAAAGGTTCGATGAGACAATCTCGGCATTATTCCGGCAGTAATCAGTGCAATTGACTGCATCCTGGTCGTTCTCTTGCTTCAGGCGGAAGAATCTCTCTTTATCAAAGTTTGCAGATCGAATGGCATGAACATGGAATCCATCCAGCTTGTAGCCTCCTCCAAAAGAGCCCGTGCCGTTGAGAACTGATGCATACTCCCAGCCCCAGATGACGCTGCTGGTTAAGAAAACATAATCGGGAAAGTCATTGATGTTGGTGATTGTATAATCGTAGCTCTGCTCTCTCCAACCCTCTACTTTCACATCCGCATAAGCACAAGGCAAGAGCAGCGCCGCTAAGGCCAGAGCCGCCAGAATAGCGCCGGTCCTCCGCCAATTTTTGCATCCTGGATGGGTCAATTAAATCCTCTCATTGATGTAACCGTTTTGCAAGGTATTTGCCCTTTTCGAATCATCAGACGATTGGTTGATGCTCCGCCTTTCCTAATTTTTTGGATTCTCCATGCTCCTGCCAGTCCTGCCACGAATAGATTCGAGAATCGAATCCCATGAGCTGCAGAGCATACCAGACCAACGATGCGCTCATGAAGTCGCTGGAATAGACAACCACCGGGCGATTCCGGCTTAATTTGGCGAAGGTGTCATTCAGCTCCGAGCCGGCCTTGAGCCTGCCGTCTTCGAGGACGCTGTCCGTGCCGAGGTAAAATGCGCCGGGAATCCTTCCCTTGCCATATTCCAGGAAATCCCTGGCGTCCACCAGCTGCGCACGGCCGGACTCAACATAATCGTAGTCCGCCAAAAGCTCCGGCCTCAATTGAGGTGTGTAGTTCGTGGGCGCTCGCAAATTCTGCTTCGTCTCCAGGGGCAGGCTGGCTTTCTTCCAGTCCTCCAGACCGCCATCCAGAGCCTTGACGTCCTCATGCCCCAAATAGGAGAGCAGCCAGAAGACAAATGCTGCTTCGCCTGAGCTGAAGTTATCGCTATAAACTATCACTGAATCGCGAGAAGAGACACCCGCTTTCCCTAGAATCCGGGCGGCATCGCCGGTAGGCTTTAGCGTGCCATTATCATTAAGGAATGTCTTGGACGGAATATTTATTGCACCAACGATATTGCCATCGTTTTTAGATCGTTGGTTGGAGACGTCGATCATCGTATTCCCTTGGGAGATGCTGCTGAGCGACTTGAGATACTCTCCCTTTAAAAAGAGTCCGGCCCTTGAATCCGCCTCCACGAAGCTGGCATCATTAACGGGAACCGGGCTGCTCTTGGCGGAGCTAAGGCTGCTTCTCACCTGCTGCCCGGCATCGAGGTTGCCGGAGCCTGAATTTGCACTTGAAGCCGTATCGATGGCGGGCACATCTGAATTGATGAACTCCATAGCTTCTTTCTGCCAATTATCTTCTCCGCTGCCACAGCCGCCCACCGGGCACTTGGCATCCGACCCGCAGGCCATGATCATTGCTGCTAGCGCTAGTGCGATTCCCAGGACAAAAAGAGAATATCTATGCAACTTGTTTCAACTCCGCCACACTTTATAACAGTCAGGTGTAGGTTTGGCCTCTCAATATTTAAGCCATTTCCGCGAACTCATTTTAGGAAGTGGGGCGTCTCTTTCGAGGTCCCTGGATGAGGCAAAACAGCCGGCCACCCGTTGACGGGAGTTCTTCCGCAAAAAAAAGCGAACCGGCTTGCGGCATCCCTTATAGATGCACGCGTTTTTCTCATTTCTCTAACAGCTCATGCAATATCCTCATGCCTTTGGTGAACGGCGGCATGCCGGATGTCAGGAGAACGACCCGCAGCACATCCACAATCTCATCTTTGGTGACGCCGAACTCTTTCATGGCGCTCATCATTTGCTTTTTCACGGCTCGATCATCGGAATTTGCCGCATTTATTCCGAGCGCAATCAATTTCTGGGTCCTGTAATCCAAAGTCTTTCCGGTGTAAGCTGCCTCATTCAATCCCACGATGGCATTGTATAGATCGGGATAGTCCTTCTTTACGTTGGCCATTCCTTCGCCGAAGAATACCTCTTCTTTCATTTATTTCACCCTTTTCAATTACGCGTTCTTATTCTTTATAGTTTGTGAGATCGTTTCTAAAGGGAATTTCAGGCGCTCTTATTATGGACAACATTGTTAAAATGTGAATATTAGGACAATACCTGGGCAAAGGGGTTCGGCCGGTGCAGTTCCGGGGCGCAAGGAAGGACCTAAGTTTATGGACAGAAGCAGGGGGATGATAAAGGAGGCCCGGGGAGAACAATGCCAGCATACAAGATACCAAAAAGGAATGGTGAATCCTTAAACGCACGGTAGCCAATCAACGCTGATTTTACCGCATGTGGAGTTGCCCCAGAGCTGGATGAACTTCTCAATTGAGAAGACACCGGTGAGATCCTCGACAGATCTGCCGTACTCAGCGTGGCGTCCCTTGAGCTGGCTGCCAGCCTGCGGGTCGCGGGAGATCCATCCGATATGAGCAACGCCAATTACATTGCTGTTCAGATTGGCCTCAAGAACTCCCGTGCAACAGTTGGGGCTATTCCACTGTTCATAGGGCTCATCGTAGTAGCTGTAGAGCCTGGTCTTAACCTCGGTGGTCTTCTGCAGGTGCTCTGCATGGATGTACATTTCCGTTATTACGGCTCCGATTTGATAATTCTGAATACAGAGCTTCTCAATCCACTTCTGGTCGTATGTCCCGGTCTGATAAGAGACAGGCATATACTCGAACTCTGCCTCTTTGGTGAAGTTAATGTAATCAAAGCTCGGTATGCCGGTTGGAAATGGGCATCCATATACATCCACCCAGCCCATGGGTATCAGCCCATTAGTAATTGCAGGATCATCAAAATTTGCGGGAACTGGAATCAATTGTCTCTCCGCTTCCAGTTCGGTCCTTTCGGTGATAACGTTCCCGGAGCCAGCCTCCTTTTCCACCAGTTTGGCGCCTTGAAAGCCTGTCTGTGTGGAGACAATCATCTCCACATTCTTGTAGCCGACACCTTTGACGGATGCCTTTTCGTACATGTAGTTAGCTGCACCGGCCATGCCGATTAAAGCAATAGCCAGCACCGCCAAGATCAATAGTCTCTTCGTTCCATTCCCTCCTTAAATTGAATTCGGATCGCACATTATTATATTTGAAGATTGCCAATTTTGCTCAAGGCCCCCTGAGCCCGCGATCGGCTGGATGAAGCAGAATGAAGCTCAGTTCGAAGTTGCCTCGGAAAGATCAGTATCGACTGGAGGACCCGCACGTTTTGGTAAATGGATAAAGCGAAAACCGTGAAGACGGGCTGCCGGTATTATCAGCACGCGATGGCGACCTGGGCGTGGGTGGAAACGCAAAATGCTAACCTGAGGAACTCCGAGAAGCTTTCAAGAGAGGGAGGGGGCTGCCAGAAAGCCAGGAGGGTAAAAGCTAAGGCGCCAATTATGAGCAGCATGGGGGGGTCAATCTGGATTTATCGAGATTCCGGATTGCGTGCTCGGCTGCTGAAAAGCGCCGGCAATCAACATAACTGATGTCACTGCCAAAATGAATTCATATGCAATCGATTACCGTGATGGTTTTTCAGTACCTTCACCCGCGATCCGTCTGCATAAGCCTACCCTTTTCCTTGCCGCGCTCATGCAAAAGAGATCCTATGGAAATTTTTAAAGCTATGCATTGGGGCTGCAGCGCATCGGGAAAAATTCGGAACAAGCAGTTCACACTTTGTGCCATAATTCTCGGTATGTGCCATAAAGAGTTTATCTACATATGCCAATTACCTAGATGCTCGGAGGCGAAGTTACAATGGAAGAATGGGAAGCACTTATTCAGAGACGTCAAATGCTCTTGGACAAGGTTTCGAAGATAAACTATGAAGTCGAAAAAATTGATCTGCGTTTGGATTTCCTGGAGAGGATGCCCGCATCTGAGGAGTTTGATCGGTATCCTATTCAGGAACGGCTTATGCAGGAGGTTTCCTAGAATGCATTCGTTGTCAATTTCTGAAATAGGGATCCTTGCCTCACATCGCGGAGCACACAAGAGAGATGTTGAAGATTTCCTGGACACCGTGGGCCAGGCCGGCACAGAAGAAGGTGCTTTGCTGAACCTGTACTATGATGCGCGTCTTTATGACTGGAATATTTCCACGGTGCGGGCCATAGAAGCAGGCATAAAGTCAGCTTATACGGGAGAGGCGACGGACGTAGAAGCTGTTGAGGAAAAAATCGGAACGCCTCTTCCTGGGGGGCATTACTCGCTGTGGCCACAACGCCATTATCAATAAATTAAGCCTGGATGCGTCCACTTTTTATTAATGGCCACGATCTTTTAAATTTATTCCGTCTCTTTTGATCTCACGCCATGATATTTGGTCCGTCGGCATATTATAATGCCTTTAAGAAGTAAAGGATGATTGCCAGAATCACAACTTTTTTACGCTGTAAGCGCGAGCCAAGCTTGCCGGGCAGAGTCCTCAAGTGCCCTAACAGGCGCAGAGCTACGGACGTCTCATTGAAACGTTCTTACCGAAATCGCCGAAATCGAACGCCCTCATATATCGGCAATTATCGCCATGTAGTATGTGGCAAAGGACGAAATCTCATTTCATTCCCACCTCCACCATAGACTTTTGCCTCCCTCCGATCCATTATCCAGCATTCTCGTAAGGCTCTGATGCATTGGATCTATCCAGCCCAACGGCGTCGGTCTGGCGTATCACCTTTACAGTACTTCCCTGCCCGGCCACTCATCCCCCACCTCAAAGCCTTCAAGGATGCCTTTCAGCCTATTGATCACGAAGTCAATGACCGCACGGCCACGCAAGTCTATGCCTCCTTCTTCCTCGAGAAGATCTTCATAGAACTCCTTGGTCACTTCCTCGTAGTCATCGTCCGTGTACTCCAAGTCATTGCTATCCTGTATCTGCTCCTGAAGCATGGTTATGGCATCCTGCATGAGCGCGTAGTCTTCCTGCACAGGAGTGCCTAATCTTAGCTCAGTGAACCGGCTATCCAATGCTTGCATTCGGTTGTGATAGTCAGCTCCCAAGGCATCGTTGATCTCTTTCTTCATGGAAGCAATTTCAGCCTCTTCCACTGTATTTTCCTGCATTTCCATCACTTTCCTATCTTCTCTCCAAAGACTCGAATCACTAGGGGGGGCAGTAGCGAGAGCCTGACATCCCTCATCTTCGTATGCTTCATGCTTCTTCTGAGCATGGGTTCAATCCCACCTCGATCATCATATGCCATTCGCCCTCACAAGCAAAGTCGTGAGGGTAGATTTGGCTTCGAACTGCGCCATCTCATATTTCTTTCTTCTATTGATATCGGCAATAGTTCTTCTTTTTTGTACTCTCGCTATAGCATAGCCAGCAACCTAGATCTAATTAACTCACGATCACGGACAAGCCTTATCACCTCAGTAGTCAATTTAGAACTGTCAAGAACGCCAGCCAAGAGGAGGAGGACAAAAGTTGGAGTGATATGGCTTGAAGGCTGGCCAGGCTTCAGCTCCCATTTTCGATAATAACGATGCAGAGAAGCAGCATTGTTAGAGGTGAGATATATGGATGATACAGATAAAAAGATTATTAAAACGATCAATTCTCTTCCCCGAAGTCTTTTGTCAGTCCTGTTAGAGTTGATGAGCTTTTAAGACTTAACGAAACGGAGTTAGGGAATCGTTTAATGGCTCTGAAAAAATCAGGACATATAGACATTTTGACCAGCGATTATGTGTCCAGTACAACGCTTTCGAATTCCATCTCAAAAGTTTGCCTCACAGAATTGGGACGACAAAGCTTGAAGGAAACGAGAGAGGACGTTGCCACTACCAGCTGAGTAGGCCAAGCCTCGCCCTGGCCAGCGCCATTTCGCGACTGATCCGCCACACTCGACATAGTTATCTCATACTTTTTCAGATAGATATTAATGGTTTAAGAGACAACAAGTAAAGAAGTTTTAAAGGAGAAAAGTGATATTAACATGCATACACACGGAGAGAATATTCAGCTTCTCGAGGGGAAGATTAAAGAGTTGCAGGACAGACTCAGAACATCAGATGTAAAATTAAAGGCGACCATAGAAAAAAATCTCAAGATATCTGAAGATAGGGTTAAGATATTACATAATAAAATTGGGCAGCTAAATAAGCATATCAAGGAACTTGAGGATGAGATAGACCGCCTCACGGAATAAAATCCCGGTTAAGAAGCTTGTTACAGAATCAACTCTATTTGAACATTTTTAATAATATTGCTTTATGCCCATATAATCAGTATCAGTAAATCGTACGATCTCAAGCGATCCATGAGGAACCTAGACCAGATGGAAGACATTGGGTATGAAATTAATTTAATTAAGGACCTCTCTATTTTATACTAAGAAGTTTAACGATACAGCAGAGGAGGCTATATCTATCGACCAAAAGGATATTGATAATATGTCATCCAAAGATTTGGATAATTTAAGGCAAAAAATACTGGATTCTGCGATGGAGTTTATGAGACAGAATGTGAACCGGGACAAACAACCATCAAACAAAGAAGTGGCGGACTATGTTGCAGGTAAACTTGGAATGCCAGTTGAATTGGTTGAATACGTCAGAAAAGGGATGAACCGATAATTTTGAGGATTCCATAGAAGATGGAAGTCTTTTTTTGCTCTTTCGTCTGAGTAAGCATTATTATTATCTGCCCTATATTCTTTGTCTTTCTCAAGTCTTTCTCAAAGTAGTTGCTATCAAGAAACATGATAAAATCCGACTATGCCCTCCGTCTGGCTGATGATAGATCCATGGCACAGACCAGGTTCCACAAACAACCTCTCGCCCGGCTAGAATCCGATTCGCTCAATGTGGATCGAGCCCAGCATGGCCGCAACATCTTTCTTCTCCCAATAACGATCGCCCTGCAGTTCGACAATGGTTCCGGCCTCGATTATCCAGTATCCTGCCTGCCAGTGCAGAGCGCCGGATAGGTCCGAGCCGGTAACCAGAAAACCTCGATGGCCGTCGATCATTTTCATGATCCTGTTTATGGAGCTGTATGTCATATTCCGATAAGAGGTTTCAATGAACGATGCCAGGTTATCGATGTTGATATGAGAAGATGCCGGTCGATAGAACGTGCATACGCCAATCAAGCCGCATTCGTCTTCTGATCGATTGACCAGCTTTAGAGCATACAGTACATGGTCCCCACGGTACACGGGATCAAGCCCGGTGACGTTCATCTCCTCCCTTGTGGTCAGGTTGAATGTAACCAGATACGGCCCGCACTTTTGACTCTCAAACTTGGCCGGCACGGGCAGTGCCAGAACAAGAATGAGTAGCATGAAAAAGACCAGACGTCGCCTCATGAATTCAATTAGCCTCTTTCGGGTCCACTAGATCAGAAACCGATTAACTCCAAATCCTCCCAATCGTTATTCAAGCTTTCGGACACCGGTTTCTTTTCATTCTAAAGTCTTGACAACTACTTGCATGTCGCAAGCTTCTGGGAATACTTGAAAGAATAAGGTCTATTATAATAAATAATCTGATATTTTCAATCTACATATTTTATACACATCTATCTATCCACCTAATTTTAATACTAGAAAAAATTAAATATAAGTAAAGCATAATGCATCATTGGGATTCGGGTTATGGGATGTCTTGCAGGTGCAATTCAATGATCGCTAAAAAGTCTCTGGTCGCATGGATGCCTTTGCTTTGCCTGTGTCTTTTAACCGGCATAACTCTTGGTCATGCCATGGATTCAACGAGCGCCCTTAATAGCTATAAGGACCTCCAATCTAATTTCGATAATTATCGGCAGGAAGCGTCGGCAAGCCATCCCGAACCGGTCTTCGTTTCTCCGGAGGGCATCCGCTCGAATCTCTTCAGCAAAATACCATCAGCAGGGCCGGTGGATGAGGAGATCGCCATGAACGCCGCCCATCCCAAGGAGCAAGTGCAGAACCTCGTGGCAATGAATGCCGTCGCACAAAGGGACATCGTTTACGATGATGTTCAGAGAAGTGATTTAGAGGATCAGGGCCAGGGCAACTCGATGGATATCGAGGTAGCCGGAAACGGGCAGGGCGAAAATGACGGTGCAAGGAGAATGGGTCTTGATGATGATCTTGGAAATTCCATCGAAGAAAAAGTGGATGCAGCCACGGCTTCAAGCGTGAATCATGCCGTCCGAGGTGCCCAATCGACTCAATATCTGGGCAATAGTTTGAATATAGACGTTCACGGCATAACCGTCACCGCCACCAATACCGTGCCGGGCGGAAGTGCCATTGCTACATCAAATATAAAAATAGAACCAGTGCAGATCATAATGAATCCCTCCGAGGTGAGCGAGAAATTAAAATGAATTCATCATTCATTCTTTTTCTTTCCTCATGCAAAGCGGGTAGGCCCAAGTTATCTGTGGATCAGTGCTGCTGTCCGGTCATATCGAAAAGCCGCAGCCAACAGCGACGAAAACAAACACAAGAATCATTGTAACAGCAGATGTCGCGGCGAAGAGAAAAATATCAACATCTGATCCGTTATTGTCTGGCATAAAATCAAGAGGTGTTGCAGCTTGATAATTGTCACTGAACGCTCTCTCAGTAATTTTGTACCGTATCAACCTCTATAATCGCAAGACAATATAGATGTCGGCACCGACTTGACGCGGCCTGATTGATTGACAGAGCATTGCCGAGATTGATTTTTCCTGCATGCATTCTGAAGAGCATTCGCGAAGAGTTACGCAGAAGAGGATTTGGGAAGAACAGATCATTTGAGAATTATTGTAGATGTTATTCGATCAACTGCGTATATCTGTAGAAAAATTCAAATAGTAATCTCAATAGTTATTGTGGTGTGCAATCGGCAGAGGGTGGAAAATACATAGCAAAAATTTTGGTTTCAATCCTTCTCTTTTCTGCGTTAATTTCTGCTGAAGTTCCGTCTCTTGGCCATGATCAAAATGCCTCTATGAGCAGCTCAGTCCTGGACGTCGGCCAATTGATCCGGCAAGGCTGTTATGCGAGCTTTTCCTCTGCCGGTCAATCCGAGAGGCCGGCTTTCGCCCTGCCCCTTAATCATCCTCCAGACCTGCCTTCCACTCCAACGGGCCCGACATCCGGCAGCCCCGGAACTGCATACAACTATTCAACATCCGCAGGCGATTCGGATGCGGATCAATTGACCTACACCTTTGATTGGGGAGATCAAACCGACACCTCTGCATGTCCGATGAGTCCAGGTACATCGATCAGTGCAAATCACATTTGGTCCAGGGGCGGAGTGTACCTGATACGGGCCAAGGCGAATGACAGATGCAATTCATCATCTGACTGGTCCGGCGCGCTCAGGGTTGTTATCAACACGCCGCCCAAGACCCCATCAGCGCCAACGGGGCCGGCTTTCGGACTGCCCGGGACTTCATACAGCTTCAGCACTTCATCGACAGATCTCGATGGAAATTCGTTGAAGTACACCTTTGATTGGGGAGATGAATCTATTACCACCACAAACTGGACGGAATCCGGAATCAAAATAAGCCTCCTTCATGCCTGGAACAGGACCGGAACATACCGGATCAAAGCCACGGCCATGGATAACAACTCAGCCGCTTCCGCATGGTCGGACGACTTTATTGTGACAATAAATTCGCCGCCGGACACTCCTTCCACGCCGTCCGGGCCATCTTTTGGCTTCACAGGCGAGACCTATCGCTTTCTTGCCTCGACTTCCGATCCGGATGGCGACCAAATGACATTGAACTTTGACTGGGGTGATGGAAACGTCTCCGCCAGCGGGCTCATCGTGTCCGGCGAGGAGGCGAGAATGGAACATGCCTGGAATAAATCGGGAACCTATCAGGTTAAAGTCAGCGCCAGAGACGTCCCGGGAGCATCCTCATCATGGTCTGGCTCGCTGGCCATTACGATAAACACGCCGCCGCACAGTCCCACAAAGCCTTCGGGCCCTGGGTCCGGTTACGCCTGGGTGCCGTACAGCTTCATGACATCCGCCTCAGACCCGGACCGGGATTCATTGACCTACACCTTCGATTGGGGCGATGGAACTGTTGCAAAGACCGATTTCGTCGAGTCGGGCGGCAGCATCACTGCCTCTCACGTCTGGAACAGGACCGGAAGCTATCTGATTCGAGCCGATGCCACGGACCGCAAGGGAACCGGGGCCGACTGGTCTGCAGCCTTATGCATAACCATTGCCGACAATGATCCCCCTGCCATGCCGAGAGACCTTTACGGACTTGGCAAAGGCTACACCGGAATCAATTACACCTACTTTACCATGGCCGAAGACTGCAATGGGGACCGCGTAAGGTACACCATTGACTGGAATGATTCTCAGATATCTTGCACAGACTATGTCGATTCCGGGTCTTTGGAGAGCGCATCGCATATCTGGAGCAAGACGGGAGAGTATCTCATCAGAGCGAATGCTACGGACGAGAGAGGCGCGCCTTCGGAGTGGTCGGAGCCGTTTCTGGTCGTCATCGAGCCCAATAATCCCCCCAACCCACCCGTCACGCCGTCAGGCCCAACTGCGGGATGGTGCCTGAGGGGCAGCCGGTATTCCACATCGGCCAGCGATCCTGACGGAGACCCGGTTAAGTATGTATTCGATTGGGGTGACGGAACGACCACCTGGACGGGTATGGACTACATGGACTCCGGGAAAGAGGGAAGCGTCTCCCATAAATGGACAAAACCCGGAACCTACCGGGTCAAAGCCACGGCCATGGACGATAAAGGAACCGTCTCGGAGTGGTCAAAAGCCCTTGCTGTGGAGATAGCATAGCAAAATCTGCAAGAGCTTTCGCGTTCCTGGGAAATGTTTTAGGGGAACGTTCGGGGATATAATTCTGAGGACGGGATATGTTAGCAGTCGCATTCGGCCAGCCTAAAATACAAAACTCTGAGTTAAGAGGGTTTCACTAGCAGACCGCACCCATATTTCGCTCGATGGCCGCCCCCAGCTCTTCCATCTTCACCGGCTTGTTGAGGAAATCGTCTGCTCCGACCTCAAAGCAAAGATCGCGAAAAGTATCGGCATCGAATGCGGTGACCACAATTATCTTTGGTCCCTGGGGCCAGCGCTGGCGAATGATCTTGGTGGCCTCAATGCCGTCCATCTCAGGCATCTGAATGTCCATGAGCACCAAATCATAAGGATGGCCTTCCAGGGCTGATAGGACCTCCTGACCGTTGTTGGCCGTGTCTGCTCTGTAGCCCAGCTTCTTGAGGAAGATCAACGCCATCTTTCGATTTATCGGGTTGTCTTCGGCAAGAAGAATATTCAATTTGGATCTGGTCAGCATTGTCCCTCAAATACTATACGGGTTCTCTTCCTATAAGAATTTTTCTTTAGTAATTAATTTTGACAAAATAGTTGAGATTAGTTTATACGGCTTAAGATACCTATTTTAGAATGATGACGGGATAATCTTGGCAGAGATTTAACCATCACATATGATTAATTAAAATATGTAAAAAATCGTAGAACCAACATAAAATTAACGTCATTGCCATCCCTGCAAGAATATCGAACTCTTCTGAATCTGGCCTGAGAAAGGAGGCAATAATTTTTCCTGCTTGTGGATGATTGGCGGGGAAAAAAATGCAAAATCATGCCAAATCGGCCAAAACATTGAGCATGCATATTTTTCTCATCGGTCTCGCAAATCCGCACCAGTAAACAAACCCCTGACGAATGGCTCACTGTCCTGAAAATGGAGGGAATACGACTCAGGGATCGCTCCGACCTGCTACAGACGACCACTAAACCCCGTCGATCCCCATATCCACCCGCTTCACATCTATTTCTCAAGCATTCAAGGGAAACCCTGAGGGATCAAAATGCCAACTTATTTCCAGGGGACGGTAGAGATGAGATCGATGGAAAACAGGAACGTGTACCGGATCGAAAAGATCCGGAGAGCAAAGGAGGCCCGGAGGAACAGAGACACACAGAGGATTGAAGAGAGCTTCTTCCAAACCCCTACCTTCCAGGCTCTGACCATCGGCGTTCCCTTCTGCACCTTCAAATTGCTCTTCGGAGTGCTTTGTATGCGCGTCGGTTCCGGGGCGGAGTTCGGGCTCCAGGTATCTTTTGGCTGGCTGGTCGTTGTCTGGGCCTGCACCGACCTCATCATGAACCTGGGCCGCGTCGCCTTTCACCTGGCCAGGCGCGCTTCGCCGATCGAGTACTGCACCGTCGCCCAGGCAGGAAGAATACTCAGACGGCCCAGGCTCTTCCTGGCCGTGGACACATTCATCTCCTTCTCCATCATCTGTTTCGTCCTCTGGTCCGGATGGATTGGTTTCCTGAGCCGGACAGAATTCTATTTCTGGTATGCGGCCACCACGCTGAACTTGATAAGCATCGCCGTGGTCAATGTCTGGCTGGAGTTTCGAAGGGGATCTCAGGGTGCCAGAGGACACCGATAATTTGGCAGCCATTTTTATTAAACGTAATACCCCGCAGCTCGCTGCGGATGGGATAAAGGGCATGCGTATTCAACTTAGGGATGAATCCGCTCAACCCGATTCCATTTTTATGCGGCGGCGTCCTGGATGCCCCACAGCTTGCGGCAGGGTGCGCCGCCGCTTGACTTGCTTGATTGATTTTGCTTTTGGTAGATCAGCTTTGAACGTCAGCCTTGCAGTATCTCTGTAGTTTCTGAACAAGTCTTAAATATTCGAATTGTCGAAGTAGCATCTCTGAGGAATATCGATGATGAAAATTGCAAGCATAATCCTGACTGCCGCATTTTTATTAATTGTGGCAGCCTCTGCCAACGTCTGTGATAATGCGCCGTGCGAGAATGTCACCAACGCCACGGTAGGCGAGGATTTCGTCATAACCCTTCCGTCCAATACAGGATCGACAGGCTTTGAATGGTGGACTCAGTTCGATCCGGCTTACCTCGCCCTTGTGAACTCATCCGACAAGGTCATGGAGAGCTCGGGCATGGTCGGCGTTCCGGGAGAGAAGATCTTCACCTTCAACCCCATGAAAGCCGGAAACACTGATTTGATCCTGCTGAAGCTTCAGCCTTGGGAGAATGGAACCATTGGAGAGCGCAAGATCTTCCCCATAGTTATCTCGTGAGCAGATGGCCAACGGTGGCAAAAGACAGCGGGGCGATAGACGCCTCAAGAGCCAAAAAATCATTTATCCTTTTTTATAAGCTTTTCAAATTTGATCAGTTCTGCTGATTGGCCGTGTCTGCGGCTTCTATTTTTGTTCGTGAGATCTGAGGCGATGGGAGGAAAAGGTTTTATCAGTAATCGAGCAATTACATCTGAACTCCAAGTCGGGAAATGGAATCGCAGCAGAATTGCAGCAGAACTGTAGGAGGAAGAAGAATTTGAGGCTGGCCTCGCCACCACCCTGGCATTTGATCGCATGTGCTTTGCTCCCTATTTTAGCATTGATACTGGTTAACCTGACGCCGGATTCCTTTCAGGCTTCCGGTGCAATTTTGGGCCTGGCTTTGGTGATACTGGTCCCCGGATATCTGCTGGCCCTGGCGCTGTTTCCGGGCAATAGCGATCTGGCTATGCCAAGGCGGGCGCTGCTTTGCTTCGGATTCAGCGGCGCCCTGGCAATTCTCGCCAGCCTCATTCTCACTTTTACGCCCAGGGGACTTGAGCCGGCGTCTCTGGCAACCATCCTCTCCCTCCTGAGCCTGTTCCTGGCTGCCGTTGCATACGCGCGCTGGTTGGCTCTGCCCCGCAGAAAGAGATTCGTCATTGCCGCGGACAGGGGCTTTCGATCCACGGGAACGGTCTCCCAACCATCAAGATTCAGAGCCAGGACCAGGACGAAGAACCGCGTCGTTTACCTTGCCGTGGCGCTGGTGGTCATCTCTGCGGCTGCCGCTCTGGCTTATGCCATCAACATGCAGCAGGGACCCTCCGCAGCGCCGGGTTTCACCGAATTTCATGTCACTCTCGCGGGGGGCGAAGATGGATCAGATCACGCATCTCTGCAGGCCAAAACGGCCTTCACGGCTCTGGCCGAGATTGTCAACCATGAGGGTCGCGCCATCAACTACACGCTCAGGCTTCTGTCAGATGGTGCCGTCTTATCGAGCAAGAATTTGGAATTGGGCCATAACGAGAGCTGGAAGGGTCCGGTAAGCTGCATCCTGGGCAAACCTGCGAGCGGCCAGAAGCTTGATTTCCTGCTATTCAAGGATAATGATCTCGCCAAACCATACCAGGAAGATCACCTCCGGGTCGATGTGATAGAGAACGAAACCAGCAACACTAGCGCACCTGGCAACGTAAATTATTCTGCCATATCCTCCGGCCAATCGCCAGTCAGCAATTCGTCAGCGGCCAATGCATCCGGAAAGACGGCTCCGGTGACAATGGAACAGAGCAGCAAAGTCTCCGTTTCGAGCACAACCAAAGCAAGCACGCAAAAGAGTTCAACGTCCTCAAGCAGCGTAGCGGAGATCAAGTCTTCAAAATCATCCTCTGCGGCGAAGACGACAAAAAGCAGCTCGAGCCAGGTAACTGCTTTATCCGCAGCCGCTTCTTCACCTGCCTCATCAACTGAAACTTCTTCATCGACGGCTGCAACCTCCTCCAGCCCTACGCCTTCTTCGATTGCAGCCTCCTCTGCAATTGAATCGCAGGAGACTGTATCATCCCCCTCCGGCGAAACACCATCATCGACGCAAAAGGCATCATCAATCGCAACATCTGCGTCAAGCAATGCATCCGGGCCATCACCTTCATCGAATCAATCATCACAGGCAATCCAGTCATCACCATCGAGCACATCATCTGCCTCGATCGTGCCGCCTTCGATAAACAAATCCCCGGCGCCTGCGAATTCGTCTGCATCCTCCGCCTCGTCTCCATCAGCAACGCCCTCCGCCTCAAACTCATTCCGTGCCGTTGCCGCAGCCGCCCGAAGCGATGAAGCGAATGCATCAAAAGAACAGAGCGGGGCATCTGGAGAAAACAACGACACGGCCAAAGGGGACTTGAACTCCAATCGTTCTCCCACATTGAAGGATCTTCATCCCGACAAATCCAGCCCGCAGATCCCGGGCGCTGCCATCCTCTGGACTGCCAATGCTACTGACCCTGAATACGATCAGGTGCAATACAAATTCATCTTAAACGGAGAGCCGGCGACGGTCTGGTCGAAGTTCAATTACTGGAGCTGGAACACCAAGGGATTGACGATCGGCGACTACAAGATTGCGGTCCTGGCTAAAGACGGAAAGCACGATTCAGAAAACTCCTTTGACAGCTCCATGAATGTGACCTTTACACTGGCCGCTCCCAACAGCGTCCCGGTTCTGCAAAGCCTCAGCGCCGCCCCGGCCAGTCCCCAGAGCAAAGGAACGAGCATTACATGGCTCGCCAGCACCACTGACCCGGACAACGACCAGATATCCTACAATTTCTTCCTGAACGATAAAGAAGCGACAGGCTGGTCTCCATCCAATTCCTGGACCTGGGATACGTCTTCCGCAAATCCCGGTGACTATAAAATAAGCGTCATCGCCAAAGACGGCAAGCATGCAACAGGTGACGGCTTCGACAGCTCCAAGGCTGCCGCCTTTAGGCTTCTGCCGCCCGCTCCCTCTCCGCCGCCCAACCGGGTCCCGATCCTGCAGGAACTGAAACCGAGCCCGGCCAGCCCGCAAAGCTCCGGCACGCGCATCACCTGGACGGCCAATGCCACAGATCCCGATAATGATCAAATATCCTACCGGTTCCTGCTGGACGGCAAAGAATCGACCGATTGGTCCGGGTCCAACTCATGGACATGGAATACGCAATCTGTCGCGCCCGGAAGCTACAAGGTCGAGGCACGAATTAGAGACGGTAAGCATGCGTCAGGGGATTCTTTTGACGGTGCCGGGAATGCCACCCTCACGCTTCTCCCCCCCAACCGGCCGCCTGTTTTAGAGAGTCTGGCAACGGACAAGGCGAGCCCCCAGAACCGGGGAACTACGGTCTTCTGGAAAGCAAAAGCCAGCGACCCTGATGAGGATCGCGTCCTGTACAAATTCCTGCTCGACGGCCAGCCGGTGAGCAAATGGACCAAATCCAACAGCTGGAGCTGGTCCACCAGAGATACGCCAGCCGGAGATTATGAAATTCGTGTGCTGATCCGCGATGAAAAGCATGCGGATGAAAACTCCTTTGACGGCTCCATGAATGCCAGTTTCACTCTATCCTCACCAAACCAGGCACCAGTTTTGCAAGAGCTCAAAGCGGACAAGACCAGTCCGCAGAGCAGGGGCGCAGGCGTAGCCTGGACGGCCCAGGCCAGCGATGCCGATGGCGACCCGATATCCTTCAGGTTCCTGCTGGACGATAAGGATATGACTGGCTGGTCGGCTTCCGGCTCCTGGACCTGGGATACTTCCTCTGCCGCTCCGGGTGACCACAATATCAAGGCCGTCGTCAGGGATGGAAAGCACGCCTCGGAGGACTCATACGACAGCTCGATGACGGCAGGCTTCGCACTCACAGCCCCAAATCAGATCCCGGTTTTGCAGGCGCTCAGCTCCGATCCCGCCAGCCCGCAGGGCACGGGCACAAGCATCACCTGGACGGCCCAGGCCAGCGATGGTGATGGTGATCCAATATCCTACAGGTTCCTGCTGGACGGCAAGGATATGACCGGCTGGTCGACTTCCGGATCCTGGACCTGGGATACCTCCTCTGCCAATCCTGGCGACCACAATATCAAGGCCGTCGTCAGGGATGGAAAACACGCCTCGGAAGAGTCTTATGACGGCTCCAAGGAGGCGGTCTTCACCTTGCAGGCGTCCAACCAGCTGCCGACTCTGCAAAGCCTCCAGCCGGACAAGTCCAGTCCCCAAACGCAGGGTGCGACAATTTCCTGGAAGGCGGAGGCAACGGACCTGGAGGGCGACCCGATTCAATATCGTTTTCTGCAGGACGGCAAAGCCATGACCGGCTGGTCCGAATCCGATAGCTGGAGCTGGGATACTGCTGGGATTCCCAAGGAAAAATATCAGATCCAGGTCCAGATAAGAGATGGAAAGCATGCGCCGGAGAGTTCCTTCGACAGATCAATGCAGCAGAGCTTCACCCTGATCTCAGAGATAGATCAGCAGATATTACAGCTGCAGAAGAAGCGGGGAAGTCAAGCCTCCGGCAAAGGGAGCGGCCAATCACTGGAAACGCAAGTAGTGACGGACAACAGCACGAAGGAGCGCGCCATCCTCGGCAAGGGCGTTCCCGAGCAGGACACCGCGAAGAAACCCGAGCCCCGCAGACTTGGATAACTGATTTCGATCTTCCAGATTTTTTCTTTGCCCAAATGGTATTGGCAGACTTACATCCACTCGTAGTGAGCCATGACCTCGGGCACGAACTCGTAGAGCAGGCTGTTCTCCACATAGCCGAAGAACAGGCATCCCTGGCAGCCCTTAGCCGTCTCCCGCCTCCGCCCGGCAGAAGAGGCCCAAACATTGGCGAGACCGTCCGAGACCTTGCCCAGGGGGTCTTTGTGAACCCGGCAGTTCTCAATGGTCCCGTCTGAAGAGACGTGCAGTACGATGTCACTGGCATGGCATTTGAAGCGCGAATTCATTGACCTGATCATGGAAAGATACGTCAGTGAGTTTATGATGGGCGCGCCGCCCTTCTTCAGCTCGATCAAACGCTGGACTGCCGCTGTATATCGAGCGCGATCCCGGATTCCGATTGATTCCCAAACATCCTCTCCGATCCCTCCTGACTCATGCAGCGGCTCAAAGGAGATCCACGTGCCCAGGGACTCGGCCAGATGCACCAGATCCTCCAGCTCATGCAGGTTCCTGCCGCTGATAACGCAGTTCAGGAGGATCTCGTGGCCCTCTTCCTGGGCGGCCTTGATGCCCGGCAGAACCTCCTGCAGATCGATGCCCCTCAGTTCTCGATAGCTCTTGATGCCGTCCACGGAGACGGATAGATAATCGAGATCAGGAAGCTCGTGTGCCCTCTGACAAAGCAAGCGGCCGTTGGTTATGAGCGATGTTGTCAGGCCCAAAGACTTGGCGTGCCTCAGAATCTCCGGCAGATCCGGCCGCAAGAGAGGCTCGACCGTCCAGGCATTGTAAACCCCGATACCGAAAGAACTGGCATCTTCCAGCATCCGGAAGATCTCGGGCGTTCTCATCTCCTTGCCGGGACGCCGCCAGTACTCGCAGAAGCTGCAGCTCAGGTTGCACCTGGCATTTATGCCGTGAGACAGAACAAAGGGCCTCCCTCTTACTCTCATCTGCCAGAGGGCCTTGGCAGCCGTGCGAGGCGAAAAGGTTCTCATGCTCTTATAGATCCTATCTGCTGTCCTCCATCATCCGTCAGCTCTTCCTCGTCCTTCGTCTGCCATTTTTCGGTCATTCGAATGACCCTGCTTCTTTGGCCAGGTGGTTATAAACATTCATCGGACGCGGGTGAAGTCAGCAATGAGTTGGCAGCATAAGTGTGCAGCATAAGTGCACAAGCATAACTCCACCGCATAAGTTCACATATCGCGATCAGAGTTATCTTTTTTTAATAAGGGTGAGAACATTTTTCCCATCGACGTATTTGTATTTGATTTCATCCACATAGCTCTTGATGAGATGAATTCCCAGGCCGCCGATGGGCCGCATCTCTGCGCCGGCATCGGATACTGGCATGCCTTGCTTCGTGGGATCAAAGGGAACTCCAAAATCCACAATGGTCAATTCCATCCGGTCGCTTCCGTCGTCAGCAGTTATTCGCATCAAACCCTCGATGTCATTTTCCTTGCCAGAATAGGCATAAAGGGCGATGTTGGTGCAGGCCTCTTCCACCGCGAGCATTACCTCTAAGGTCTTCTGCGGATCAAAACCGCGGGAGGTCATCAGCGCTTCGATGAACTTAGAGATAACGGTTATCTGATCCTTCCTTGCAGCGACTACAATCTCCTGCATAGTCTCCTGGTTCGCGAGCTTTGTTTTGACCGGAACTTTGTTAACCGGCAGATTCTCCGCTTCTAAAATTCAAGCTGAGCCGGATTCAGTTGCCGCATATCTTGTCGGCAGTGATTTGCAGAAAGGATTTGCAGCATACTTCCGTGCAGAATCACTATCACGATTAATTGGCGCCCGGTTTGCGGGATCGATACCAACCTGGCTCCTGGCTCATGATTTTATGCCAAGAAGTGCCTCAGTCTGGCTGGGATAGATGGCGAACAGTCTGGTGAATCCGGTTATCTCGAAGACCTCTTTTACAAAGGGCTGCAAGGACGCCAGCAACAAGTCACCTTTCTTTGGTTTCACCTTCTTCAGGGCGGCCAGCATGACCCGCAAGCCCACGCTGCTCACGTACTCCACGCCGCCCAGATCGAGCACTATCTCCGACCGATTCTGTTCGATCAGGTCATTCAATACGACTTCCAGATCCCGGGATGTAGCAGCATCGATCCTTCCGGAAACAGAAACTACCGGAACATTGTTGATGGTTGTCTGGCTTATCTCCATGGTTTCACATTCCAAATTTATGCCTCTTATGCCTCTGTTTGTACTTATACGTTTATCCCCGTCCGAATTTGCGGGGGAATGGCCGCAGATGAGGGTTCAGCCTTATCGAGTTCCGGGTTCTTGGGCTGGAGAAGACGTGAAGATTTCCTCAAAGCTCACAAGAGATAATGTCCTGCAATGTTACGAATCACGGATATGGTATGAAAAAGCGATACGATAGTAAACCCATATATATTTGCCAAAATGAGATCCGGGAGGCCGTTTCAGGCTGCGTTCGCAGTGTTTGGCGGTATCGCGGCGTGGCGCAGGTGAGGCATTCCGCAAAACGAACTAACCTATCATAGCAATCATTAAATCCTTACAAAATCCTATAGTTCAACGGGGGCTTTAAAAAATGAGTGCAAAAATTCATGGCCCGGAGCTTATGGGCGAAGCTGAGAAGATAGTCAAGCCGCAATTTCCAACCGCAGTCCAGGTAGAGAATATCGGAACATCTTCCCTTGTCCTGGCAAGCGGGGCAGAAGATATCGATCAGTGGAAGTTTGTCTTTACCGACATAGACGGCTCGGAGATAATCAGCATCGAATATGTTCAGGGAAAGTTCAGCAAGGCGGAGAGAGAGGCGAGGCCCTGGATCAAAACCCAGATCAAAGAGCTTCCCAGGAATATGCCTCTAGACCAGGCCTTCGCATATCTCAGGAAAGCGGGCTATCAGGATAAAATAAAGACGGTAACATTGAGAGCGCCTTTTCCCGTGGAGAAGGCAGCAACTTATGTCTTCGAAACCGGAACGAGAACAATTTACCTGGATGCTTTGGGCGGAGAGGTCACAAGAGTGGTTGAGGAGACGTGAAGGTGGTTCCTTCAACCCCTCAATCTGGCAGAAGCCTCGTAATCGATTCATCCTTGGTTTTCTTGACTGCAATTTTCAGGACAGTCTGAGATAGTCTCAGGAAGCTAATGGCATCAAAGCTCTTGATCGAGAAATTATTTATTCTCATACTTCCGTTATTTAGTACCAGTATTATTCCAAAAAACAATGGGGGTTAAGAATTTATGAGAAAAATTATTCCAATAGTGTTGCTGATCCTGCTCATCGGATCATTCAGCGCCATGGGCCAGGATCAAAAGGACAAGCAGCTGCAGCTCAATTTGGGCGGGACGGTATTGAACCAGGTCTCGGGTCAATCCACATCTTCGGGCGCAGTAATTATTAAGAACTTCTCGTTCCAGCCTTCCACACTGACGGTATCCGCCGGGACGACGGTTACCTGGGAAAATCAGGACAGTGCACCGCATACGGTTTCCAGCGATGCGCAGGGCCTTTTCGATTCAGGCAATCTGGCATCCGGAGAGGAGTTCTCGTTCACCTTCAGCACGCCCGGCAGCTATGGCTACCACTGCAAAATACATCCCGGCATGAAGGGCACAATTGTGGTTAGCGGACCCTCAATTCAAGGCTCCTCCATCGCCCTATCGACAAAGAAGACGGTCTCCTCATCAATGAACCAGGAGGAGAATAATAACGACAATCAGGGAGCTTCCGGCGGCAAGTCGTCTGCCTCCTGGAGCGAGAAGGCCCTCAGCAGCCAGATGATACCCCCCGGCCTGGCATCATCGAGTGCAGCTCAGACCAAGGCGATGAAGCTGACCCTGCCCGGCACCGGCCAGGGCGCGGGTCAGAGCATAAGCCAGGCGATTAGCCCAAGCGGGAACGGAAGCGATAGCAGCATTGTCCTCAAGTACACCCAGTATTTCAATTCAATAAGCCCTGCAGGGGAAGCGCCAAGCGAGCCGATCTCGGCACCCGCGAAATTCGAGTTAACAGGGAATGAGCCGACCACGCTTTACTTCGGTTCCGCTCAGAAAGCCGTGCCATACACTCAGTACAAGACGTATGCATTGACCACCGGCATAAACTCCCTCTGGATCCAGGGAACGTCGAGCTGGACCCAGTACGCAGCTGTGCCTTTGGGTTCCAGCCTCTCGCTGATCGGCATGTCCTCCACGGGCGGTTACGGCTATCTTTATGAGGTCTATCCGGACGGGACTTTAGACACTAACAGCTATTATTTCTACCCCTATAACCAGATAGGATTTTACGCGGATCAGGTCGGCCAGCACCTGCTGTTCTTCAATATAGCCGGTCAGCCCAGCAACGTAATAGTAATCGACGTGCAGCAGTACCAGCCACCGATTCCGCCGGTTTACAGCTATGCCCTGGTCACCATTCAATCAAGCTGGCTGAGAGGTTATGACGTCTCCCTCGACGGTGTATACCAGGCCACTGAGGGAACAACCGGTGAAGCAGACGGTGTTGTGAGCATCTACGTGCCGGGTAATCAGTATCACACCGTAGCCGTCAACGGGAACGGATTCTCGTTATCCGATTACAAGTACTTCCATGCAGGAACGGCTTACACGCTTTTCGTGTAGACGATCTTGCAATATTTTCCCTTTTTCGGGCACGTAAACCACATACTCTTCTGCACGTAATTTTTTTCATGGAGTCGTGTGTTAAATTTAGAATTAGAAAGAAGAGCAAAATGAAAGGGAATTATTAATTAGAATGGGGTTTATAGGGAGCGAGAAAGAAAAATATTGTGATAATCGCAATGAGAAAAACCGAGCCTGAGCCGGCCAGCGCCGATCCACAGCGCCCTCCGCAGAGGGACCAAACACCATAGTGCTGGCCTGACCAGACCCAGAAAACTCGATAAGAAGCCCGGCCGAAAGCTGCTACAGCACTGGAATTTCACACAGCGCCCCGGTTAAGGGGACCCGAGCACGAGTTGTGCGGGGCCGCGTGCTTGCTTCTAGCCAACGGCTCTGGTGCCGCATTCCGGGCTTATCGCGGACTTCGGATCGAAGGCTGAAAGACAGCATGCTACGCCGGCAATGGCGCGCATCTTTCCGGCTGCCTCATACCAGCTCGTCCTACGGCTTGCCATACTCCTCAGACAGCGCCACTTGGCCCATGTTCTGGATTTGGAGATGTGGATCTCCAGTTCCTTCTGCCTTTTGGAGCAAATTTGGCTAAGGGTGTCTCACGAGTTCTCGGCTCGGAATGCGGCAAACTATCTATATAATCGTTATAGATACAAATAGTTTACGGTCTGACAGAGATCTTATCCTTTCATCGACAGCGATATCCTCTTTCTCTCCAGATCCACGTCCAGCACCTTTACCATCACTTTTTGCCTGGCCTTCACCACATCGAGCGGATTTCTCACAAATCCATCGCGAAGCTGGCTGATATGCACCAGCCCGTCCTGGTGCACCCCCACATCCACGAAGGCTCCGAAGGCGGTGACATTGGTCACGATGCCGGGCAGCTTCATGCCCGCTTGCAGGTCCTCGATCTTCTCAACGCCGGGCGTGAAGCTGAACGCCTCGAACTCCGGGCGCGGGTCGCGACCGGGCCTGGCCAGCTCCTCCAGGATGTCCGCGAGGGTGGCATCTCCCGCCTTCCCGCTCAGATACTTCTTCGCATCGATCCGCTTCAAGAGTTCGCTGCTTTGCAGCAGCTTCGGCACAGGGACTCCCAGATCCCCGGCCATCTTCTCCACCACGCCGTAGCTCTCAGGATGAACGGCGGTGCTGTCCAGAGGGTTGTCGCCCTGCCGGATGCGCAGGAATCCGGCGGCCTGCTCAAATGCCTTGGGCCCCAGGCGGGGCACCCTCTTGAGGTCTTCCCGGCTGCGAAAGAGGCCATGCTCATTTCTGTAGCGAACGACAGCTTCGGCGAGCTTCGGCCCCAGGCCCGAGACATAGGCCAGAAGTTCGCGGCTGGCGGCATTTACGTCCACGCCTACCAGATTCACGCAGGCGGAGACAGCACCGTCCAGTGCCTTCTTCAACGCCGACTGGTCCACGTCATGCTGATACTGCCCGACGCCAAGAGCCATGGGCTCTATCTTCACCAGTTCTGCCAGCGGGTCCATGAGCCTTCTGCCGATGGAGACCGCGCCTCGCACCGTCGCATCCTGATCGGGGAACTCTTGCCTGGCAGCGTCCGATGTGGAGTAAACCGAGGCTCCCGATTCATTGACCATGATCACTGGAATCTGGCGCGAGAATTTTATCCCTCGAAGAAAGGCTTCCGTCTCCCTGCCGGCGGTACCGTTGCCGACGGCGATGGCCTCTATCTCGAACTGATCGCAGATCTCTTTCACCGCACTGGCCGCCTCTGCCGTCTTCTTCTGCGACTCGTGCGGATAGATCACATCATTCTTTACCAGCCTGCCCAGGCGGTCCAGCACCGCCAGCTTGCAGCCGGTGCGAAATCCGGGGTCCACGGCCAGGACGGCCTTCTGTCCCAGGGGCGGGTCCAGAAGGATCTGGCGCAGGTTATCTGAAAAGACGGCAATCGCCTTCTCCTCAGCCTTCGCTCGCGCCGAGGCGAGGGCCTCGCTCTCCATGGACGGAGAGAGGAGGCGGCGGTAGCCGTCTCGCGCCGCTGCCCGCACCTGCTGCGAGGCGGGACCGTCGCCCTTCAGGAAAAGCTCGTCTAAAATATCATGCGCCTCCTCATCCGGCGGGGCTACATGCAAACTGAGCATGCCTGATTTGGCTGCGCGCATCATGGCCAGCAGTCTGTGCGATGTGACGCTGCCGATGGGCTCGGACCAGTCCAGGTAATCCTTGAATTTCTCGGCTTCCGGTAGCAGTTCCCTGCCGGCTGCAACTTTTGATCTCAGGACGCCTTCTGCTTCGAAGAGAGATCTCGTGCGGGCCCTGCACTCCGCGTCCTCGCTGATCCATTCGGCTATGATGTCTCTTGCCCCGGCCAATGCTTCGTCCCTGCTTTCGACGCCCAATTCGGCATTGATGAACGGGGCCGCCTCTTTATCCAGATCGAGATCCCCATGCCTTTCCTGGGCAAAGATCGTCCTGGCGAGATTCTCCAGGCCCTTCTCCCGCGCCACAGTGGCTCTGGTGCGCCGCCTGGGCCGGAACGGGAGATAGATGTCCTCGAGTTCGGCCAAAGTCCTAGCCGCGAGCAGCCTCTCTTTGAGGTCGGGCGTCAGCAGGTCGCGCTTGGCAAGGGACTGGACTATTGCCTCGCGCCGCTCATCCAGTTGCCTCAGCCTTGACAATTGATCGCGAATCTTTGCGATGGCCACCTCATCCAGACCTTCCGTTGCTTCTTTGCGGTATCTGGCAATGAAGGGCAGGGTTGCGCCGGAATCGAGCAGCTGTGCGACGGCCCTAACCTGGCTCTCCTTAAGAGACAATTCTTGAGCGATCTTCGTGATGTGTGACGGGTCCATAGTCCTCCCTCAAGGGGAATGATACCGTTTAAAAGAGAGATGAGATGAAAAAGACGCCGGTGATCGCAATCGAAAAAAAATGCAAAAGCAAGGCCAGGAATCCCGGCCTGTTAGTAGTAAGATCTGAATTAATGAATTGACTGTGAGTTACTGCTTCGAAACTTTATCTGCCTTGGGGCCTTTCTCGCCCTCGACTACCTCGAAGCTGACCTTGTCGCCCTCATTGATTGTTACATCGGGCAAGAGGCCGGTTGCATGAACAAAATAGTCCTTTCCGTCGTCACCTGCAATGAATCCAAATCTCTTGGTTCTGTTGAAGAATTTTACTGTTCCGGTTACCATTCTGATTCCTCAGTATAATAACTTGATATTAGCCGTCTATTTAAAGGTACTGGCAAACCTCCTCAAAATCGAGGCACGAAATTCAGGGCAACATTCAGGGGGAATGTCTCGCAAAACGAGGAAAGACCTTCGGCCGTTTGACGCCAACATCCTCCAAAGAACGGAAGAAAAGCGGCAGGGAGCCTCTTTTTCCTAAATGTTGGCATACTGTCGCACCATCGCCTCCGGGCGTCTCTTCTTCGCCCTGTCTCTCTTCATCAGTATTCTCGATACAGATCGAATCTCTTCTTATGCGCACAACATCCGGCATATTGCGCAAAATCTCGTGGACCATTCCGGCAAATCCCCTCTTGAGCAACCAGAGCTATGCAGTCATCTCTTTGGCGATGAGGCTGCGAAAGATCTTGGCAGCCTGATCGGCGGCAATGCAGCCGCTGGCACATTTCCCGCAGCGGTTGCACAGTTTACCGTCGATGCAAAAGGTGTCCTGCACCCGGATTGCGCCCTTTTTGCAGTTCTTCTCGCAGATCCTGCAGCCGGTACACATCTGCACGCGCAGCACCGTCTCGGAGACCATTTGCAGCAGCTCTTCCGCCTCTTTTTGCGGAGCGATTATCAGGATTTGGCCATTGGCAAAGACCGTCGCTCTTCCCTTCCCGGTCTTAACCACAGCCGCGCCGAGATCCTCCGCAAACGACACGTCCCCTACCAGGTGCAGGGCTCCGGCCACGGATGGAAATGGATGGTTTTGAGGGGCGGCAAGGTTCGCTTCAATCGAGTATTGCAGGCCGCAGGGGGAGCGTCCGCGCGTCACCTGCAAAGCTGTCTCCTTCTTCGCGGCGCCTTTTGCCTGCATGTCGATTCCATGAGCCCTGGCGATCTCGATCACTTTAGGCGGATGCCTCTTCCAGCGCCAGAAACCCCAATCGATATATCTCTTATCGAGCCTGTTCACCTCTCCCCAGGAGTTCAGAACACAGTTCCATCGGTCATACAGATCCGGATGCGACCTCTTCAAGCGGGCAAACTCGGACTGCATAGATGCCGGACAGAGCCAGCAGCCGATGCGCTCGAAGTCCTGATCGTAGAGCGGATTTGGCACCAGCCTGTTCCAGTAGATATAGAGCATGACCTCCAGCGCCCTCCAATTGCGAATGGGCGAGAGCGTGGTCTGGCTCGGCACGTAGGGATTGCGCTCCACAGCCTTGATGGTGGAGCGGTTGAAGGATTCATAGATGCGGCGGCCTTCGATGGTCACGCAGCCCCCGGGGTAGTGCTGCTGCAAAAATGAGGTCATAGGGCCCAGCTTGTTGGTCTTGCAGCACCAGCGAAAGTCCTTGGCCGGGGGCCCGAAGCTCTGCACCTGCGAAAAGAAGCTGCCCTCGCTCTCGATCTCATGCAGCCTCATCTTGTGGACGCGGCAGAAGTCTCGCGTGTAAGCCACAGTCTCGGGAAATTCCAGGCCGGTGTTTATGAAAAGCACTTCAGCCCTCGGCCTTGCCTTCCGGCAGAGCCACAGCGAGGCCAGGCTGTCTTTTCCGCCGCTGAAGGAGACATTCACGGGCAGCCGGTTTCTGGACAAATAATCCTCCAGCTCTCTCAAGGCCGTCTTCTCCAGCCGCGTCAGCTGCTCCTCGTTCGCGAGGACCGCCTCATCCAGAGTCGGCCGGCGGTCGCTGAGCCGGAGGTCCGCCTTGATGACATCTTTGATGCGGATGGACCTCGATTTGTCTTCCCTCGACCGGACCACGCCCACGCCCGCAAACTTTCCCATCTTGAGGACGACGTTATCACCCTCTTTCAGCTGATCCGGCTGGCTCTCTATCTGCTCCGGGCGCAGCCATTTGCCCTTGAGGTGGCCCTTCAATAGGGCGGCATTGCAGACCACGATTCCCTTTTGCGCCCTTGAAGAGAGCAGTGCCGCTCCCGCCGGTTCCAGATCTATTTTGTGGCTCCCGGAAGTGATGTCAAACCAGAGCGTTGCGATGTGCAGGCCGTCCAGGATGACCTGATCGCGGCGGTCTAATCCTGCAATCTTGTTGAGCAGAATTATCCTGCCGTCCAGAAAGTCTGCGCAGCCGAATTCTTTAACGAGAATCTCCCGCAGCAGCTCTCTTCCTGCGCCTGAGCAGAGCCGCACGTCCCCGGGTGGCGAGAGACGGATTTGCCTGCCTCTACCTTTGCAGATGGAGCACTTCTCTGCCAACAGAGGAAGGTTGCAGCTTTGGCACCAGAAAATATCGCTCTTGCCGGGGGAAAAGGTTCTGCCAGGATCTCGCATGGATTGGCTTTCCGGTTAGGACCGCCAGTATTTAAGCTATAGTATGGAAAGATGGAAAGAATGCGATCACGAGGGAGAGGGTGGCACCCGGCTTAAGAAGAAATGCCCCAGAAGAACGGACCGGTGTCGAGAATGGATAGTCTGTCCATTTTGTGCTTCATCAAGCTCATCTTGCAACTCATAAAGCTATATGCTATCAGGAATGTTTTGTGCAATATTGTGTAGCAAAAAGCATATATGTCCCAATAAAAGTATTGTCTTGATTCAAATAATCTGCAGTGGTAGATCTAAAATGAGACGGCATTGTTTGGCTCTTATAATCATATCTCTGGCTCTGAATGCATTTTTTGCAGGTGCCATGGCCGCATCGGATAACGGCACCGGATCTTCGAGTGCTCCCGGCGCAAATGGGATTAACGACAGCGGTTTTCGTCCTGAGGTCAATGGGTTTGGTTTTCAGAACTACGGTGATGATGCCTCCACCGTCGATCTGACGCCTGTAGAGATGCAGCGCATGTTCGGAGACCGGGTGTGCGCCTGCCTCAAGGATGGTCAATGCACCCTCACAAATCCCGCCAAGATGTGGATGGAAGCGGCGATTTCGGCCATGAGTTCCGGACACTGCGAGGGCCTTGCCGTGCTCAGCGACCTGATCTACTACAGCAAAATAAATCCGAGCGGCTTTGGCGGCCCAAGTGCCATTGATCTCAGCCTCAAGAATGAGCTGCTGCAGCGGGAGATCGGCTACTGGTGGGTGACCCAGGTCACGAACCCCGGCGGCTCTGAAAAGATTAAGGACTCTCCTAACGCCGTTTTAGATACGCTTGCCAGATCCTTCGCCCAAGGCAGGAACGCAAACGAGTGGTGGGTTATGGGCCTGTATCTGCCGGACGGCAGCGGCGGCCATGCCATTACTCCCTATGCCGTGCAGGATATGGGCAACGACACATTCAGGATCATGGTCTATGATAATAATTGGCCGAAGGATGAGAGATTCGTGGAAGTGAATCGCACCACCAACACCTGGCGCTATCAGGCGTCGATCAACCCCGATGAGCAGTCCACGCTCTACGTCGGCAATGCCAGCACAAAGACTCTGGAAATCGTATCGGTCTCTTCAAGGCTCGGCCGGCAGAAGTGCGAATTTTGCGATGCGGACAACAACACCAGCTCGGCCTCTGGAGCGCAGAATGCAACATCCGGCTCAAAAGGCAGTTTGCAGGTCTGGCAGAACGGCATGGCCAGAGTTCTGGTTACAGATGACCGGGGACGGAGTGTCGGTTTCTTGGACTCGGGCAAGCCTGTAAATGAGATTCCGGATGCAGAGATGCGCAATCTGAAGTTCGCACCGAATGAGCTGCCCATGCCGGTAATCTTTGTGCCGATATCTTCCGATAATGCCGCCAAAATCTCCGTGAACGTGAGCAGCAGCGCAAACAGCAGCGCCGAGAACAAGAGCGCGAAGGTCGAGAAGAACCAGGCCAAAACGTCCATCATCGCCCCAGGCTTTGCCGTATCGTCCGAGGTGGAAGACTTGCAGCAAGGGCAGCACCAGAGCATCGACCTGATCAAGGAGGGGCAGGAATACTCCCTGAGCTTCTCCGGCAACATAATGGATTCGCCCCTGATCGCCATCGGCACGAAATTGAATCAGATCACCATCAGTGGCCTCGATATCCTGCCGGATGGAATGATCAACCTCAGCATGAATCCGGCAAACGGGACATTCAATATGCTGACCGGCGATGCAGGATTGATGCAGCTTCAAATGAACTCCACCGATCCAATGACAGGCGAGCTGTCCACATTCCTTGGCAGCGACCTTTCCCTGGGATGCGGCGACGGCTTATCCCTGAACTTCGCAAATTCGTTCGAGGAAGATGGCCAGCCGTCCTTTTCCATCGACCGGGCCAACGGCCTCAATGAGGATATCGAGCTGAAGGAGACCACCGGCACAAAGGACCTGGATTCACCCAGTTTGAATTCCACAAATATCACCTCCGACCTGTCTCTAGTGAAAACTTCTGAAGATGCGTCGTACGGTCCAATCGACATGGAAGGCGCGGAATCCTATGAATCCACGGGAACGCCAGGCATGGCGGATGGCGGATTCAAGATGCCTTCAATAGGCTTTTGAATTTTGCAGGGGGGGGTTAGAAGCATTTCCACCTCTGGAAAGACGTAAAAGCGTTAAGGACTCACGCATCTGGCAGAATCTTCTTGCATGGCGCAGGCTAATCAAACAAATAGATGAAAAGAGCCTGAAAAATTGAATTCTGCCAGATGCGAATAAAAAAATTGATGAGATTTCCCAAAATCTATCTGACCGCTTCCGCATACTGGCTGCAAAACTCGCTGCACTGGCCCACGATGCGAGATGCGGCTTCCCTCAGTACAACTATTGGATCTGCACCATCAGTCGTGAGCCGAAAGACGGGGTTATCCATGATGGGAAACTTGGTATCGTAGGTTGCCATCTTTACACGCGGATCGGCCAAAAGCTCGGTTCGCAGCAGATTCAAAATGGTGTGACCCTCGCCCACGAACTCGATGATGGCCTGATTTTCGGTCTTTTTGACGATTTTCAGGATCATTTAAACCACTCCCAATCCGTAGGCCGTGCTTGTCTTGCGGGTCTCGACGTTCCCGCAGTTGGGGCAGGCCAGTTTTCCGTCCTTTCGCATCAATCCCGTAAGGCACCGGTTGCAGTAAGCCTTGATCACACCCAGGTCCTCGTCGCCGGTGGAGAGCCTCATCTGTCTCTCATCGACGATCTTGGCCTTGAGGATGTCGTGCAGAGAGAAGAGATGCCGGAGATCCTTGACGTAGGAGTTGCGCACATTGGATATGTGAATGGTGGCCTCTTCATCCGATAGCGGTCGGTTCTCATAGCCTTTCTTAAACGCCAGGGAGACTATGACCAGGCTGTCCTTGAGATCGATGACCTCGCCAATAACGATGTCGCCATGACATAGCTTTGGCGGGGCATTGGTCTTGGGTATGACATTAGCGGACCGTGTCTTGGAATCGATCATAACCAGGCCCGCTGTAGAAGCATAAATCACTCCTCCCTTGGCGTAGGTGCAGTCACCGGGAACGAACTCCTCGGCCGATCCCACCACATCTCCAGGGAGCACAAAGCTGCCTTCCATCATTTTATTCCTCTAATGCCGTTATCTTCTTGCCGAATTAGCATGTCTCATTGCTAGTATCTAAAGACTACTATTCATGGAGCTTCCCCGATTTCCGAGGAATATTGCACGGAACTTCTCTTGTTCGTGGAACTTCTTATCATTTGGTGCTTAATAAGCTCAAACAGATTGCTCGCAAGTAGTACTAGCAAGTTATTCTATAAAGCTCAACCTCAATGATCTTGACGTCCTGGCTGTGAAATTCGAAGCATCTCTTCATGCGGAAGGGAATGCGATAGATCTCTTGTACCCGGCAGGGTTCTACAAACCTTCTAATGAAACCTTCGCTTCCATGATTATGAAGTGAATAGATTGCTCTGGACAATTTGGTGGCCGCTCTTAGAAAATCCCTGTCGCCGGCACTTGCTTTCTGGGCTCCGAAAGGCGGATTCATGACGACGGTGTCGATTCCGCGCAGCGAGAGATGCTGCACGCTTGCCTGGATGAAATCCACATCGACGCCGAGCTTTTGCGCATTGCGACGGGCCACGGCCAGAGCCCCGGCATCGATCTCGACGCCGATGGCCCGCGCCCCGAGCAGGGCTGCGCCGATGGCCAGGATTCCCGTCCCGCAGCCAAGGTCACAGACCACGCCCAAATCCCCATGCATGTAGGCCAGGTAAAGCATCTCGGCCGCGACAGAGGCGGGCGTCGCGTACTGCTCCTTTTGCGGCGTGGGATTGGAGAAAACCTCCAGCCGCTCCAGCATTATCTCCAGCTGTTTCTTCTTCATCCGAATTCAGGCGCTGAATTCTCTCTTAAGCTATATCAAATATAGTATCACTTCTATCGCCAGAAGCAAGAACACCACTGCTCCCAGGCCCTTGACCAGTGTAATTACATTCTCCGCACTGAAGAGACCACCCCGGTCAGACTGGCTGTTCTTGACGCTGCCTTGCCTCAATCCACTGAGCAGGTCCTGGGCAGGTGAGTCAACGCTTGCCCCGGCGAGCTCATCGTGAGAGGAGACCTTATCCTGTTCAGAGACCCCATCAGGTTCAAATCCCGGATTGTTATTATGATCCGGAATTTCTTTGAGTGGTTCTCGCATCTCATGCTCTCTAACGGTGGGCTCGACGATCTCGATTGGCCTGTACTCCGGATTTTTTCTGACAAGCGGATCGTCCTGGATGAGCAGGATCTGTCCGCGAGACGAGCAGGCCATACTGGCTTTGACTGGAACCAGCCAGCATTCTTCCGGGTCCTCTGCCTCGGAGACGAAGATCCCCGACGACTTTGCGACATCATCGGCCAAAACCATCTCCTGGGCCTCTGATCTCTCCACGCGCATCTGCAAGACCGGTGCGTCCATCTGCGTGGCGGGATGGACTACCCGGTCAGAAGAAGAGACTGCGGCAAAGTCTGTTGCTGAGCCAATCGCTGAATCCGAGACTGGATTTGAGGCCGAATCGGGAGATGCTTTTTCGCTCAGATCTTGCGGCGATTCGCTCTCCAATGCTTGTGCTTCCGGGACCTGAATCTCCGGATGGCTGGATGCATTTCTTTCCGGCGCATTTTCTACCAGATTAAGAGAGTCATCCCAGGTGTAGATCTTCTCTGTGTTATCCACTTCCAGAAGTGAATTGTTCGCCAGGATGCCGGATATGAGGAGAAGCGCATCTCTCTCCGACTTGAAGTTCAACCTGTCCCTGGGCGGGGCGGAGAAATCAGCAGGGCCGCTCATGTTTCCCGCACCGGTCAGACCTTCCACGATCTTTGCTGCGCGGCTGATCCTGGCCGCGCTCTGCTTATCCTGATCGCTCTCTGCAGCCGAAAAGCGCGACTCAGCCCGGCGCAGATCCGCTGCCGCAGCCTTGAGCCTTTCTGCCGGGTCCTTTCGTCCCGATTCCGCGTCGATGCTTGCACTCAAATTTCGCAGGGCATCGCAAAGGTGGCCGTTGGCCTCGCCCGGCATGCAGGCTCCTCCCATGAGATATTCGCCTGCATTGCTGACCGCCCTGGCCAGCCTCCATGGCTCGCTGCCGAGGAGGCCGATAGATCTGGCCTCCTTCATGCCGGATAACGTTCGCTTCAGGCTCTCGATCTTCGCCCCGGTTTGCTCGTCGGAGTTCGCGCTGGCCGAATCCAGCGCCGACAGGGCCCTCTCGGCCAGGGCCATAGCCTCTTCGTCAGTTGTTTTTGAGGAGATCCTGGCCAGGTAGGAGCGGCTCCTGGCAATTCCTGCCGCCGCATCTATCGCCGGCATATCCCCTTTAAGCGATGACGCCAGCTCCAGGAACCGATCCGAGCTGCGCGCAAAAAACTTGGATGCATTTGTTCGAGCAGCTCGCTCCGATGCTTCATTCTTTTCATCGCAGTCTTCCGCTTCTGCCAGGTAGCCTTTCCCCACGGCACTGTAGGCGGCGGCCAGGCCCGAGAGCGCATTCTGATAGGCGGGCTGCATGCCGCGCGGAACAAGCCGGACAGCTCTATCCAGGGCCTCGCAGGCGGGCGTCGCCTCACCCATTTGCAGGTACATCCTTCCCAGATCCGAGAGCACAACTCCCTCGCTCTGGCTGTAGCCCTGCTCCCGGAAAAGCGAGAGGCTCTGGTTGTAGCAGCCCAAGGCACGGTCGTAGTCCTTCCGCTCGCAGGCGATCTTTCCCATCCGGTCCAGGACCCAGGCGGCGCTCTTCTTGTCGCCCAGCTTCTGGAAGTCGCCAAGACTCCTCTCGAAGTAGCGGGAGGCAAGCTCTCGTTCGCCCATCTCGGCATAGACCCGTCCCAGGCTCCCCGTCATCTGCGCCACTCCCAGGGGGTCTCCCATCTCCTGGAAGGTCTTGAGGCTGCGGTAGCAGTATTCAATAGCGTTCTCCCAATCGCGCTTGCGTCTGTAGGCCGATCCCAGATTTCCCAGGACATGAGCCATACCGCTATGGTCTCCTGCGGACTCGAAGCCGGAGGCAGCCTTCTGATAGTATACTGCGCTTCTTGCCAGATCGCCCTGGCGGGCGTATGCCTGTCCCAGGTTGTTGAGCAGCACGGGCCGCAGAATGGGATCGCGGCTCAAGGTTAGCGCCCGGTTGTAGGACTTTATGGCCAGGGCATGAAGTCCGGCCTTGCGGCAGATGTCACCGAGCCTCTTGATCTCGTAAACATCCGACAGACTGGCGGAGAGCTTCTCGCAAACATCCTCGTCAATTCGTCCCTTTTTCGACCCTTCCAGCAGCTTGGCCACCTGATCGGGGCAGCTCCCAGCGATATCCTTGGCATCGATCTTTTGGAGCCCTTCCCCTCCTCTGGAAAATGATGCATAAATTTCCTGGAGAACGACTAATTGATCCATGCAGTATAAGATAACTTATATCTTTATATAGTTTTTGAATAAGATTAATTCTTGGATTTCTATGTTGGGTTTATAGTTTGTGATTGCGTTATAGATATCGAGGATTCTGAGGGCTGGCTTTGAATATCTAAAGATGATAATTAAGATAGTAATAATGATGTCCGATGACGACCGCCATTCTCAAGATTGCCACTTCTTTCCCGTAGCTTCTTTCCCGTAAGATGAATTGGATGACGCAGGTCCCCAGCAGTTCCTCAGAAGGTTCTTGGCCTTCTCTTCATTCTAGATTTCCTTTTATTCAGCCGCCGGTCTTGCCGGTTTTTTGCGGCCTGATTCCGCTAAGGGTCCGATTCGTTGACTGCAGCCGTCACGAAGCCTTTTATATCTTGGCCGTTGAGCATTTTTGGGAGATTCATCAGAAATGGAGTTCACCGCACAGGAAAAATACGAGTACAAGCGTCTTCTGGACGACTTGAGGAGCAAGACGGGCAGGGGCACGGAGCTCATTTCCCTTTACATTCCTCCCGACAAGCAGATCTCTGATGTCACCGCTCAGCTACGTGAGGAGTACGGACAGGCGGCCAACATCAAGTCCAGAGTTACCAGACTTAGCGTGCAGGGCTCTCTTGAGTCCGCCATGTCCCGACTGAAGTTGATCCCCAAGCCTCCGGCCAACGGCGTGGTCATCTTCATCGGCAGCGTCGATGCGGGAGCCAACAAGACCGAGATGTACAGCGTGGCCATGGAGCCGCCGGACCCCCTTGTAACTTACAGGTATCACTGCGATTCTCAATTCATGCTCGGACCTCTGGAAGAGATGCTGGCAGACAAGAAGACCTTCGGGCTCATCGTCCTGGACCGGCGTGAAGCGGCCATCGGCGTCTTGAAGGGCAAATACGTCGAGCCTATCAAGCACCTCACCTCTACCGTGCCCGGCAAGCAGAGGAAGGGCGGCCAGTCCAGCCACAGGTTCCAGCAGCTTCGACTGATTGCTATTCATGATTTCTACGGCCGCGTCGGGGAGTCGGCCAATGACGCCTTCCTTCCCATCGATGCCAAGGACCTGCAGGGCATCCTCATAGGCGGGCCCTCGCCGACGAAAGAGGAGTTCATGGAAGGGGGCTTCCTGCACCACGAGCTGCAGCGCAAGGTTCTCGGTGCTCTGGATGTCTCATATACGGATGAGTCGGGGCTTTACGAGCTGGTTGATGCGGCCCAGGAGCAGCTGCAGGATCTGGAGGTGACCCAGGATAAAATTGTCATGCGCCGGTTCATGAAGGAGCTGGTAAGCGACAAGGGACTGGCGGCCTACGGCGAGAAGGAGGTTCGCCACAACCTGGAGCTTGGCTCGGTGGAGGTGCTGCTGCTCTCCGAGGATCTGCGCAAGTCTCGCGCCAAGATCGTCTGCAGCAACCGCAGCTGCGACTTCACCGACAGCCAGACCCGTTCCGGCGCATCCGCGGTTTTGGGCAACTGCCTGAAATGCGGCAGCCCGCTCTCCGTGGCAGAGGAAGAGGATCTGGTGTCCGATCTGTCCAAGCTGGCAGACGGGTGCGGGGCCGAGGTCAAGATCATCTCATCGGAGTTCGAAGAAGGGCAGCAGCTTTACAAGGCATTCGGAGGAATCGCTGCCATCCTCAGGTACAAGACCAGCCACATCTAGGGGCGATGAGAACGATCGAGGTATCAGTGTACACCGCCGTCCGGCCCACAGAGCGCGTGGAGAAGGTAGTTTGCGCCATCGAGCAGATCTTTCCCGGCCTGATCATGGACATTCGCTCCGATCGCATCGACGCTTACGACGGTCCGACATCTCTGCAAACTTTTCACGAGCTGCTGAGGAGACAGCATATCCTGGATACGGCCCGATCCGTCATGATCAGGGGCAGAGTCGGGGACGTCTTTCAGTTCCAGCTCAATAAGCAGGCCGCGTTCATGGGAACGGTGAGCTTTCCGCCCGAGGAGGAGCCGCTAGGGTCCCTGCACGTGCAGATCACCGGCGGCGAGCGCGTGCTCGACTGGCTCGCCCCCCAGACCGAGAACGGGGTGCCCATCCAGGAGATAGAGTTGGAAGAACTTCGCGGATCGGAAGGCGCCCTAGGAGCGGACGAAAATGTGCTTTAGCTTCTCCTCCAGCAAGCTGGTGGACCGGCCCTTCGACTGGGCGTATCAACTGGAGGACCTCGGCTACAGCGGCTGGGAGATTGTGCATGAAGGCCGCCAGAGGCTCACGCCGGATAACCTGGCCGAGGCCAGGAATATCGTCGAGACCACTCATCTCACCATCACCGTTCATCTGCCCTACTCAGACCTGAATCTGGCATCCGTGAACCAGCCCATCTGGGAAGAGACGGTTCGCCAGATGAAGAACTGCCTGGATCTTGCCAGCGAGTTTGCCAGGCTGGCGGTGGTCCATCCCGGTCACTTCTCGCCCCTGGGAATGCAACTGCCCGATGCCGCCTGGTCCCAGGCGATCCTGGGCATTCAGCAGGTTTCCGATCATGCGGCGGAGCTGGACATGAGGGTGGCTGTGGAGAACATGGTGAACATGCCGGCCATCCTTGGCCGCAGGCCGGAGGAGATCTCGGGAATCATAGAGACGGTGGACCGGGAGAACGTGGGCTTCATCTTCGATGTGGGGCACGCCAATACCAACGGCAATGTGGTGGACTTCCTGAAGCTGAAGGACCGGGTCATCCACATGCATGTGCATGACAACCACGGCGAGAGGGATGAGCATCTGCCGGTGGGAAACGGCACCGTGCCCTGGAATAAGGTGGCCCAGGCAATGAAGAATTACCGGGGACGCATCGTGACCGAGTCCCGCTCACTGGAAGAAGGGCAAAGGTCGGTAAATCGCCTTAAAAAACTGATGAACATGGAATAATAGTTCCATGCGATTTAACTGACTGATTGAAACTGTTTGATTGAATACAACGAGCTTGATAAAATTAGCTTAATAAAATCGATTTGATTACCACCATGTCGACCTTCGATGAACTCTCCAAAAGCATGCTTGCGAGCTTCGATTCCAAAGATCGGGCCCGGGAAGATGCCTACCGCCTCTCCAGAGAGACCATTCGCAACTGCTCCTCGTCCATTCGCTCGGTGCACCGGGGTGACCTGGCCGGGGCGGAGAGGTACATGAGCGAAGCGGCATCGGGCTTGAAGAAGATCCAGGAAGCCCTGCAAGATCACCAGGACGTTCGATATGCCGGATTCGTGGACGGTGCAGAGCAGGAGTACGCCGAAGCGAGAAGCGTCTATTCCATCGTTTCCAGGCACCAGATCCTGACGCCGGAGGAGATCGGCGTGGAGCTGGTGAATTATCTGGGGGGACTTGGCGACACCACGGGAGAGCTGCGCCGCCATATCCTGGACCTGATTCGCGGCGGAAGGGCGACGGAAGGCGAGTACTTCCTGGGTGTGATGGAGGAGATTTACTACCTGCTCATGCGCTTCGACTATCCGGATGCCATCACCAGAGGGCTGCGCCGCAAGAGCGACCTGGCAAGGTCCATGCTGGAGAGGACGAGGGGCGACCTTACCAATGCTCTGGAGCTGGCCAAGATGGAGGCCTTGCTTAAGGAGCATAAATGAATGTTGATTTGTGATTATTTGAAAATTTGTGGAGTTCGAAAAGCATGAAGTTTGATCCAAGCCAGATCAGAGAGGCTGCCAAGGAGGATTTCGACAAGGCCTGGCAGCAAGGAAAGGAGTATCTGGGCAAGCCCACAATAAACGAGCGATATCCAAGAAATACCTATTCTTTCGGGACACCTCATCCTATTTTCGATACCATCCAAAAGCTTCGGGAGGCGTACCTTCGATTGGGCTTCTCCGAGGCCATGAACCCGGTGATGGTGGAGGCCCAGGATGTTTACCGGCAGTTCGGATCGGAGGCTCTGGCCGTGCTGGACAGATGCTTTTACCTGGCCGGGCTGCCGCGTCCGGACATCGGCATCTCCGATGAGCGCATCGCCCAGATCAATGCCCTCCTGGGCCGCCCCCTCTCGGCAGACGAGGTCGAGGCCGTGCGCCAGATCCTGCATGGCTACAAGAAGGGCAAGGTGGAGGGCGACGATCTGGTGCAGGAGGTTGCCAAGGCCGTGGGTGCCCACGACGCCCTTATCTCCACGGTCCTGGAGAAGGTCTTCCCGGAGTTTCGAGAGCTGAAGGCGGAGGCCACCACGCGCACCCTGAGAAGCCACATGACCTCGGGCTGGTTCCTGTCGCTCTCAAACCTGCACTACCGCCAGAAGCTCCCCGTCAAGCTATTCTCCATCGATCGCTGCTTCCGCCGGGAGCAGGCGGAGGATGCGGCGCGGCTGATGAGCTACTACTCGGCAAGCTGCGTGATTATGGACGAAGAGGTCTCAGTCGAGATGGGAAAGGCCGTGGCCGACGGCCTGCTCAGCCAGTTCGGCTTCCAGAAGTTCCAGTTCCGGCCTGACGACAAAAGGAGCAAGTACTACACTCCCGGCACGCAGATCGAGGTTTACGCCTACCATCCGGGCCTGGCCGGCTCGGACACCAAGTACAAGAGCGGCTGGGTGGAGGTGGCCACCTTCGGCATCTACTCGCCCACAGCCCTCTCTCAGTACGACATTCCCTATCCGGTCATGAACCTGGGACTGGGCGTGGAACGCATAGCCATGATCCTGCACAACTCTCAGGACATGCGGGCCCTGTCCTACCCGCAGTTCCAGACGGAGTGGCAGCTGACGGCGCGGGAGATGGCGCAGATGATTCAGGTCGATAAGACACCGTCCACGCCCGCCGGACAGGCAATGGCCGAGGCGATTGTCCAGACCTGCATCGAGCACGGCGACACAGTCTCGCCCTGCGAATTCCTGGCCTGGGAGGGCGAGCTGTTCGGGCGCACCGTCAAGGTCTCCGTGGTCGAGCCCGAGGAGAACACGAAGCTCTGCGGCCCTGCGGCCATGAATGAGATCGTGGTTTTCAAGCAGAACATCATGGGAATTCCGCACACCTCTCGCTGGGAGGAGGCCTTCTCGGAGGGCGTGACCACCGGCATCAGGTACGTGGATGCGTTCGCCCAGGGTGCGGCTTATGAGGCCGAGGCGGCAACCATGGCCGAGAAGGAGTCGGAGACCCGCGCCCGGATCATACGCAGCCCCGGCGACATAAACGTCAAGATCCATCCCGCACTGGAACGGTACATCACCAGCTACAAGCACAAGATGGACCTGCGCGGGCCGATGTTCACCACGGTGAAGAGCCAGATCGTGGGCCAGGCCTAGCCTTGGAGTGTGGAGGATTCATGAAAGATGCTTCTGCCAACGCGGATGCCAAGAGGCTGGCCGGGGAAGCGGCCGCAGAGCTGGTAAAGAGCGGCATGGTGGTGGGCCTCGGCACCGGCTCCACCGTGGCCTGGACGATTCTGAGGCTGGGGGCGAGGGTCAGGGAGGAGGGGCTGCGATTCCTGGGCGTTCCCACCTCTTTTCAGGCGGAGAACCTGGCCATCGCCTCGGGAATCACGCTCACTACACTGAACGTGCATCCCGTCTTGGATCTGGCCATCGACGGAGCCGACCAGGTGGACCGCAGAATGTTCGTCATCAAGGGCGGCGGGGCGGCGCACACGCGCGAGAAGGTGGTCGCCTGCTCGGCAGAGCGGTTCGTCATCGTGGCCGATGAGAGCAAGTATGTGGAAAAGCTCACCTGGCCGGTGCCGGTGGAGGTGCTGCCCTTTGCGGCCAGGCTCGTGGAGCGGAGGCTGCGGGAGCTGGGCGGAGCCCCGGAGCTGCGGCTGGGGAAGATGAAGGACGGGCCGGTGATCACGGACAACGGGAACTTCGTGATGGACGTGGACTTCGGGGCGATCGAGGACCCGGAGGGGCTGGCGGCGCGGCTGTGCGGGATTCCGGGGGTTGTGGAGCACGGGATATTCGACAACCTGGATGAGCTGTATCTGGCGAGGAAGGACGGGGTGGAGGTAATTAAAAGACGAGGATGATGTAACATTCATCCTTTTTTTCGTCTTTCAGCCGCTATTATATTATTTATATAATAATTCAATCTCTCTGAAAAACTCCAATAATCTGATCCATCTTACATTAAGGCTCCTGCATACATTCGGTATCTTTGGCTTGACTGGGCTATTGTTGGGCCGTTCGGATGTAACAACCGTCCAAGCTCTGCACTTTGCTAATGCGATTAGGAACGGGTCAGCCTCCGGAATCGTTTTATTCTGATCCACAAGCCCTGGGAATTTTTCCAGGATACGTGAGACTTCCTGGCTTTGATCAACATCAAGAGGAATGAACATTTTCTTGTTGGACTTTCCCCATTTTGCTAATCCATCATCCTTCACGCAGATTTCATGAAAGACTTCATCGGGTGCGATGAGCAATCCCTGATCAACAAGGGATTCAAGGTCTTCCCACAAGCCTGGAAAAATATCAGGAGGATAATGATTTGTGTGCATATCAATCAATGCGGATGTATCGATGCAGTAGCCTTCCTGCAAGCGGAGTTGGATCAAATCTAGGCCTCAAGGAGCCTTTCTATGCGAGAAATATGCTTGACGCGAATTCCCAGATAGTCGGCTACATCGCTGGTGGTGATCCTGTCATTTCTATATGAATCAAGGACAAGTGAGGTCAACGACGTGCCGTTTCGCTGAAGACATTCTTTGGGAATATCTCTTTTGATGCCTTTTCCTTTGGCAGAATCCGGTTTTTTTTCTTTTTTCATCCACTCGTTATGCTTAATGGAATAGAATTCTCTGGAGGTCAATCCAGCTATGAGCAGCCTTCTTAAAATAACCTCTTTGCTCACCTTAAAATCATTGGAGATTGTGCCAAGAGTTCTCTCAGGCCATTTGTAGGAAGATGTTTTTCCTACAACTAAGCGATGGGAAAGCAAACCTTCCTTTGGAATTAGAATTGCACCGGCAAAAAAGTTGCAGAAAGTCTCAATGGACTTGCCTTTCTTAGTGGATTCCCCTCCGCCCAATTTGCTCGGATCGCATATTCCGCCTTCATTTAGAAGGATGTGTCCCAGTTCATGGAACAATGAAAAGATCCTAGCTTTCAAGGCGTCTTTTGTATTAATTACTATTACCGGCAGGCCTCCATCGGTAAATGAAAACGCCCTTGTTTCTTCCAGGGGCATTGACATCTGAAAAACGAGAATGCCTTGGCTTTCTACGGATTTTTTCCATCGATCCATGGCGCCCGTATCTTTTTCCCAGGACAATTGCTCTGCCAGAGAAATGCCTAATGATTCCCTTACGTTGCAGGCCAATGCTTCCGGATCGTCGGATAGTTCAGCGTGCCCAATGCTAGCACGAAAATCGCCTTCATTGTCTTCTTTTAGCTCTGAGGCTATGGACTGAAGCCTTCTTGCCTGGCGCATGGCGAGCCTGGTTTTGGGAGACAGAGGAATCTCATTCTCATCGGGAAGGGTACGAAAATCGTGTGGGAGAGACAGTTCTTTTGGGGGACTCGGCAAAAAGAATGCAGCAAGAGGGCGTTTGTAAAACCTGGCCAAGGCTTTTACCTGGTGTAGCAGGGGCTGCTTTAGGCCTTCTTCCCACTGCCTTACTAGCTCTTCGCTTTCGCCAAGGATAGCAGCAGCTTCTTTGACTGTCCTGCCCATGCTCTCTCTGGCCCAAATTAATACGGCAGGTTTGACGGGGATGCTGATGCTGCGACTTTTCCCATCGCGTTCTGGTGGATCTTGTATTATTGCCATAAGTGATCGAATGTATTACAGTTGTCACATAACTATGCAGTACTATCTCTATTTATTGGTATTGAAGCTTTACCGTTCTCTGCAAATTGGATTCACTCCGAAGGTATTCGGCAAAGCCGAGCGGTGGTTATCTTCAATAATATCAATAAACATTCTACGACGAACCAGGTTGAACCCCTCCTGCTGGGCGGACGCCCAGAATCATCTCTTCGATTTCTTTTTTTGTTTTCTGGCGTAACCACTCGGATGAATTGCGCTCGTTAATTATTTCGGCCGTTCCTTCCTTCACCCAGTCCATGATCTTATGCTGGATTTCCAGAGGAGGTAGTGGGATTTGTAGGCTACGCAGTTCTTGGCTGTTTATATTAGCTTGGCCAATAATCTGACGGCTGAGAGCATTTATTTGCCGCCTGCCAATTGGACTATTAATAACGAATGAGAGGAAATCAGGATTTGCTTTTGCTTTATCAGCACATATACGTATCAGGTATGAAGCGAAAACATAATTTCCGTTCTCATGGAAAACAGCGCACTTTCCTACCAACTCTTTACTGTTTGTCCGATTAAAAAGAATATCTCCCTCCTTTAAGAATAAATTATCTAAAGTCTTTTTGGGAAGGTGGATATATTTTAAATTTGATAAATCAAGTTCACCCTCAATGATATTATTCATCCGAATGACAGGTATACCCAACTTGTTGTTATTGGCTTTTTCGCTAGTGCCATATTGAACCATTTCCAGCAAAGAGCCAAGATTTACCACGGGATATTTTCCCCGTAAGAGATCGACTGTTGATCGAATAGCTTGGTTATAGCTGGCGCTCCAACGCTCCAATTCCTTCCAATGAACTGCGAAAAATGTGGAATTTTCAATTGGCGTTTGGAGCGTAAGGCCGAGTTCAGAGCTAAATCTGGCTACAATTTTTTGTTGTATTTCGGAGATTCGTTCCTCAATAACATCGCTGGTAGCTTGTGCTTTATACCAAAATTCTACAATTGCTTTCTGGTCCTGCAAATGGGGGACGGGGATAGCTATAGACTCAAAAAAATCTAGCTTAACTTCTTTACGCCCTTCCGCACCTACCTTGTTGCGCCAAAGGTAGTTCTTGAAAAATTCAGTTTGAATAATTATATGAAAATATTCTGATACGATAAGGTCCTTTTTTGGTTCGTATATAGCAAAATGTCCAGTTACAACAACATTTCGCCAAGATTCCGGAATGATCGCAACTGCACCATTTTTCAGGTCGATCTTAGACACGACTATATCCGTTGGATGTGCCCAGAAAAGGTCCATGGAGTACTCTTTTGAAGGTTCAACTTTTCTTGGTTCAATTGTACCGTCAAAATGGATCGTGATAGGCATCAGGTCGGCGAAGCCGTTTTTGGCTCGATTCACTTTATCTTTTCGAGGTACCAGCAACCTTCCAATTGGTACCATTATTTCTTTAGGCCAATACCAATCGATTTGGTAGTAGCTTATCGGATCCCAGCGGTTGAATTCATGGAAATGCACACAAAAGGCTCGGCGCGGTAAGATCATTCCTTGATTCATGCGCCGCTCTCCCTATCAAAAATCAAAGCATCTGGATTCGCCAAAAACTCTTGATACCATTCAAGGCATGTCCTTCCGATGCCACCTGGCTGGTTGTCATTCGGGTAGAGTTCGTTCTGGTCGTCCTCGCCAGTGGCAGTGATACCTACCTTATTTGCCTCATACATGAATATGGGATAGTCAAAACGGTCCTTAAGGAGCTGGCGAGATTCATCTGCCTTTCTATCAATCATTTTTTTGAGATATTCTAAAAGCTCTTTCTGTTGTCCTTTTCGTTTTTCAGAATCTTTTTCTTCTTTTGCCTTATCAATCACCTTTTCCAATCTTTCTTTTTCTATGGTGATCTCCTTGGCGTATTTGACGTCTATTTCAGTCTTGGCTCTGTCGTAGGTTTCATTGAACCGCTGCTTTTCTTCTTCTGTGAATTTCTGTAGAAAAAGAAGCGATGCCTTTACGCTAGCTCCAGAAGATACAAATGCTTCCTGGGGCAGACTGATTACTGCTCTGAGAAAGGCGCGATCTTCGACAAATTCCCGTACATGGCGGAGCGAAGGATTGTTAAATACACCTTCGGGCAGCACGATGCCCATGCGACCACCTGGTTTCAGAAGATCCAGACAGCGTTCAATAAAGAGGATTTCTGTCTTTATCTTGGATTCTGGACTCTTTGGCAGCTCGAACAGGCTGGCGATGGGTTTGTTGATGGCTGCCCTCATACGGGCCTGGGATTCTCGATAGAGTTCTCCATAATCCTGAAGATAACGACTTTCAGCAGCAGGATTTACAGTTATATCTGATTCCTGCACTTTGTCCGACGGTTCCACATTGGCACCAAAAGGGGGATTGGTTAGCACAATATCAAACCGCCCCTCGAATATACCGTTTACGTTCAGGAAGCCATCATGGTGATGAACACCGCCGTGACCGTCGCCATGCATGATCATGTTCATTTTGCTGGTTCGAGCCATGCGGTCATTGGCATCAATGCCATAAATGCAGCGGTTCGACAAATTCCAAAGTCTTGAACCTTCGCTGCGTGGGTCTATTTCGCTCCGGATCTCCTCATATTTCTCATGAAGACGTTGTGCTTTATCTGCATCAAAAAGGGCGGGCTCAGCCTCAATCTTCGCTTTATATTCATTATACTCTCGATCTGCATCGGAGAGTATCTTTTCCCGAACAATTTCAAAAGCACGGATCAGAAAACCGCCTGAACCGCTTGCCGGATCACAAATTACTTCTCCTTCTTTGGGGTCCACCATGTGGACCATAAACTCTACAATGGAACGTGGTGTGAAAAACTGGCCGATCTCACCTCTAAAGGTACGCCCGAGGAAGCGTTCAAACGCAACACCTTTAATGTCCTCGCTGGTATCAGATAGGTTATACTTTTCCAGCAGACGAACAATTTCTCGACCTGTCGCAAGCTTCAGATTAATGCGGTCATCATCTTCAAATATTTTATCGGCTGTATAATGCTGCTTTGTCTTCTGAAACAGGTCGTCCAGCGGTGTATCGCCTAAATATTCGTCAAGGTATTCAACACTGAACAGGTTTTTACGCTTCTGTCTTTTCCGAAGCTCACGCTCAACCCAAACCTTGATGAAAAGAATTTTAGCTATCTCATCAAAAGCGGCTGCAGGATCTTTCTTTTCACGATTTCGTATAACGTTGTGACACTGATGCAATAGATCAGCAAATTCCTTTTCTCGAAACACACGAAGCTTAGAAAACAATTCTTCAATTTCTTTGTCCGTAGCATCTGCATGAGGAATATTTTCAATCTCTTCGATGTAACCTGGCATCTTGTCTTTCTTGATGCGCCAATACTTGGTTTCGCGGGAATTATGAGTAACAAAAAACGGCGCACTTGTCATTCGGGCGTAATGCTCACCTTGAGCATAGTCCTTTGCTTTGATCGCTACGTTATCCGATTTGCATTCGACGATAATAAAAGGTGGTTTTTGGTCTAGCTTGTCCTGAGCCGTGCGCCAGATAACAAAATCAGCGCGGGCCTGGGCACTGCCGCGACCTGTCACATCCATTTCTTCGGCAATCTGGTTATGATGATAATCATATTCTTGTATTAATATTTTTAGGTATTCCTGGCGCACTAGCTCCTCAGGGGTGAGCAGGAGCCATTTTTGCCGCACCGGGCTAAAAATTTGACTGCCTTTTATCTGAATCTCATCAGCTTTTGCGTAGGTCTCTGGCACCATTCATTGCTCCTTTAGCTTATTCAAATCCTCTTATGCTCTGCGTAGCTGTAATAGCTGCCTGTACCAAGAATGACGTGGTCTAGGAAAACAAGGTTCAGTATTTCTGAGGCACTTTTTAAATTCTTCGTTGTTTCATCATCCTCTGAAGAAGGCTGAGGGTTTCCAGAAGGATGATTATGAACAACAACAAAAGAGCTAGCTGATACCCTAAGGGCTTCTTCCATAATCCTGCGAACATAAACCGTCGCCTGAGTTGGAATGCCTTCTGCAATTATCCGTTCAGCCAATAATTGATTCCGACCATCAAGCAACAAAGCGAGAAAGCATTCATGACGTTTGCCCTCAAGACGGGGACTTAAATATGCGGCCACATCTGCAGAAGATTCAAAGTTACTGGGTCGAATTTCTTGAATTCGTACACGTTTGCCGATTTCGATAGCAGCTTTAATTTGAGCAGCTTTTGCAATTCCAAGACCGGGAATAGAGAGCAGTTCTTCGATATGCACTCGATCTAAGCCGGGCAATCCCCCACAATGGATCAATAGTTCACGTCCCATATCCTCAGCAGATTGTCCCTGATTGCCGATTCGCAGAATAATCGCTAATAGTTCGCCGTCTGATAAGGACTCCGCTCCAGCCTTGATCAATTTTTCGCGGGGTCTTTCTGTTTCAGGCCACTCTCTGATGGCCTGATGTCGAGGGACAACATAATTGGATTCAGGTTTTTCCATTTGGGGCAACCTAGTATCCTCCAGCTAATAAAAGAAGACGGTTACATGCATAAGTGGTTTCCTGCTCGCCATCTCTGGCGGCGGTCAAAGTGAGACACATTGCGCAGGTTTTCCGCGGCCGATTTCCAGCAACACGATTAAGCACAAACCTAAGATAGCGCAGCCCAAACCCCACCGGAACCGGCCCGCGGGCGCATCCCGCCGCCAGCCTGGCCAGCCGCCCGCCCACGTGCACGCGCCCCCAGGCCCGCACGCGCGCGCTGGAACGCGAGAGCGCGCCCGACAGAACTGCTTTATCGGCAAACCCGATTGTCTCTGCCAGGATTTCCACTGCTTAGGGTGGAAGCATAGATAAGAGATGCTTCAAAGCTCAATCTTCAGGATTTCCTTCAAGATCGATTACCATTAAATAATAGCGGCACATAATTGAATACCTGAGGATAGTGCAAAATGGCAAAACCGGTCAGGCTGGGCTTGGTACTCGAAGGTGAAGCCGCAAAGGAGTTCTGGAAGAACGAAGAGACCACTGCATTTACACCAAGGCAGTTGGCCATGTTTAAGGAAGCCAAGCGGATTTACAGAGCCAATCGCAGCAGATTTTAATGGCCAGGGAAAAGATTTCACCTGAAGAACTGAGCATCGAGCCTCTGAGTGCCAGGTTCAACCTTTCTCCATTTGATTCCGGCGATGAAGATTTAAACGAATTCTTGAAACAGGATGCATTGGGAGAGCAGCAGGTCCTTCTCAACAAAACGCACATATGTTTCTGCAGAGACCGCGCGGCAGGCTACATTGCACTGGTCGCAGATTCGGTACGTGTGGATCGTCTTGATGATGGTGAGTGCCTGGATGTCAGCAAGTATCCTATCTATCCTTGCCTTCTGATTGCTCGACTTGCCGTGGATAGGAGGCTTCATGGTCGTGGACTCGGGACCTATCTGCTTTTGTTCGCCATCGGTGCTGCTCTTGACGGTCCTATCGGATGCAGATATCTGGTTGTCGATCCGAAAGAAGATGCTGTGAGGTTCTATGAGGATTTTGGATTTAAATATCTGAAAAAGAGCCGCAGGATGTTCTTGAATGTCCGAGAAGCTGCCAGGCAGCTAAAGCCTCTGGAATCGCTGGACCCCTGGATGGATGAGCCATATTATGAAAACGACAACCGCTAAAGAAGCTGCTTTTGAGCTTAGGCAACGCCTGCTACTTCGAAGGTGGTAACGAAGGATCTCTCATGCATTCGTATCTACGAATATCACATCTGGGCCTCTTCTTCGAACTGATAAAATTCTTCCCCAGATCCTTCACCGAAGGCACCACAGAATTTCGAGATATCAAACCTCTCCACTTTCAGCCTCAACCGCTCTCCTTCCTTAAAATCAACTTTTCCCAGCGGTTTGAGGACCCCGCCTTCATAAACACATTCAATGGTCTTGGATGCAATCAATTCTCCCAGCTCCAATCTTGGAACAATATGGTGCTCTTAATATTCAATCTTGCCGCTGGCTTCCAGGCATTGACTTCTTTCCATCCATTCCATCCGCAGCGCGGCCCTAGCCCCACAGGAACTGGCCCGCGGGCGCATCCTCTCCTCTCCACCAGCCCGGCCAGCCGCCCGCCCACGTGCACGCGCCCTCTGGCCCGCACGCGCGCAGACGCGGAGCAAGACCGAAGGAGCTTTTAAACCCAACGAGCGCCTGACATCATTTTTTCAATCTCATCAATTACAAAAAGCAATTTTTTTGGAGAAGAAGCAACCACTTCGTTCGGAGTGTGCTTATGATCCGGAAATGTGGAAACCTCATGATGAGGCGCGTTGTCGTATCTGAAAACCAGAATACCTTGATCGTTCATGTAATGAAATCTGTACTTGAGTCGCGAGTCTCCTTTTATGTACTCCAGGAATTCCAGAACGGAGCCGTCGATGAAGAGCATCTTGCCTTTTATGAATCCTTCATCGATATCGAATTCCCTGAACTCAATGGCCTTTTCTGCGATTATGCCCATTTCTGAGGTTTCCGTTTCAACCTTCTTGAAATAGTCGTAGATCAAGTAATGAGCATCCTTCTTATCTTGTCCTTTCGCGTTCTTACTGCTTCAAGGCCGCGTATCAGGCTCCACCACACGAAGTAATCTTGATCGTCGCCCAATAATCCACTCTCGAATTTATCCAAAAAATCACGGGAGATCATGCTGTATTTGCGCTCCATCTCTGCCACTTCCAAGCAAGCCGCCCGTTCCCTGCTTTCGAAAAGAGCGAACTCCCGGCGAAGCGCATCTTTGATGATCGATTCAGCCTCGGCCTTTGTGGCTTCAGTTCCCATAATAATATTCATTATCAACGTTGGAATAAAATCCTTCTGGCTGCAAGGATTCACAGTTGTATTTCAGACTAAAATACTTCCAAGGCCACCAGGAAAAGTGGAAGTGGCTCGCCGGCGACTCAGGAGCGCAAATTCTCAGTCTGCGTGTTTCTCAGCGCATCCTGATGCCTAAAGAACAAATAACAGCGTGACCTATTTCATCCGAAACAGGCCCCGCGAATGCACCCCTCGCTGCCGTTCCGCCAGCCCGGCCAACCGTCCAAAATGCGCCGCCTCCAGGCCAGCACACGCACGGACGCGGGGACCCGTGGCTACCTAGTGGCGGACCATCGGCCTCTCCAGTCGCCAAGTCGGAGTTCCTGCTGCATTATGATTCCTCCTTAATGCGTCTGCAAAGCCTTATGAACCTTAAACCTGCATAAGAAAGCAAGAGGTTTCGCAAGATGGCGCATCCCATAGAGCTTGGTCTGATCCTGGAGGGTGAAGATGCAGATGAGTTCCTAGAAGATCTCAGGAATCCAAAGGCCACCAAGGAACAGATCGAGATGTTCAAAGAGGCCATCAAGCTCTACAAGGAGCATCCGTTCTAATTGCTATGCAATCAAGATTGCCAGAATGGCCGTGGATAAAAAGCTCTCCGGTGCTGGAGTTGGAAGATATTTGCTTTTGGCGGCTGTTGGTAAGGTTCACCATTTGTCTTTGGAAGTGGGATGCAGGTATATTACCGTGGACTCGAAGAGAGAGGCAATCGGCTTTTACAGGAAAAACGGGTTCAAGATCATCAAGAAGTATGAAAACCGCATGTTTCCTCCCATGTACCTTAGCATGTATCCAATAATTCAGGGGATTGATCAGAAGCGATAGCATCGGGGAAGGCCAAATTCAATCACCCAATCCCAGCGCGCCCTGATGATACACGTACTAACAGCCAACACGGCCAGCCGCCCGCCCACATTCATGCGCCGTCCCCAGGCCCGCACGCGCGCGGACGCGGGAGGCAGTGATCGGTGCTATGTGCCAGCATTCAATCGGCAAAGCAAAGCACATGGCCATCTCAAAACATTATTTGTTATAACGGCACTATTCGTTATTCAATCAAGAGGTTGATATGTCTGAGAGTCCGGATGCAAAAATCCCGGTAGTCTACCAGGGGCGGTGTTTTCAAACCTCTGCAGAATGTGGATCTGCTTGAGGGAACAAAGGCCTTCGTCGTTCTCAAGCCTGAAGAATTACCAATGTGGCCAAGAGATACAGAATCAAAGTGGATCATGATGTAATGTCGGAGTTCGTCGAGGATAGAAGATGATCGTGGTTGATGGCACGTCCATTTTTGCCATTCGAGAAAAAGCTTAACTCTATATGAGAGCTTTCAATAGTTGATGCAGCCGACATGCGATCTTCCAAGTTGTGGCGATATCCTCTCAAAGCAGGTTGCACGGCGATTTGATCAGTCTTCTTGCACCAACCTTGTGCCAGCACGATTCTCTTCATCTTGGAGCCGCCTTTTGCCGGAAACCACCGCCCTGGCGCGTCCCATTTTATGCATCCTATTCGCTATTTTCATCCTGTGCTCTGCCGCATCATCGTCGCTGCCGTCGCTGCCATCCGCTCGCCCCGAAACCGGGACCTACATCAAAGACATGGACCGGAACGGCTACGGCCAGCTCACCATCCATAACAATTGGACCATGGACACGGTGGCCGTGCTGACCGACAAGAAGCTGAGGCCGTTGCTGGCGGTCTACCTGCGCACCAAGGAGACGCTCAAGATCACGGGCATCGAGGATGGCGATTACGGGCTCTACTTTACGGTTGGGAACCTCTGGGATGAAAAGGCGGGGAAATTCAGCAGCGTCTATGGTTATTATCGCTACAACACGCCACTGGAATTCGAGACGGATGATGTGGGCAGCGAGATAGAGTACTCCTTATTCGAGCTGGACCTCTACGAAGCCGGACGTTCGAACTTTGTGCCCGATCAGTTCCCGTTCCCCGACCTCAGGTCTTGAGGAAGACCGCCTCTATCTCGGCACGTGCGAGATCCTTTCCTTTTACGCGCAGCTTCCAGCGGTGGGTGTGGATGGACTGCGGCTCCAGGTCGCAAAAGATCTGCTGCACTTCCGCTTCGGTGAAGTAGTGCGTGAGCATGCCTTCTCCGCGCCGGAAGGTTCCGCTCTCCACCTCCTCGCCCTGTCCGGCCCGCATGTCGTCCTCTGCAAACTCCCGCAAGAATAGCTTGCCCCCGACGCGCAGCACGCGGGCGACCTCGCGGGCGAGCGCGCGGCGGACGGGCAGGCGCAGGTGGCCGGTCACATGGAAGGCGAAGACGGCATCGAAGCTGTTCTTCTGGAACGGCAGGAGGCTGGCATCGGCCAGGATCAGCCCGGCCTCCGCTGCAGAGACGCGGCAGAGGCGCAGGGCTTCTCGGGATATGTCGACGGCAGCGATCTTCCAGCCGCCGCTCATGCCCGCAAGCGTCTTTCCGTCACCGCAGCCAAGCTCCAGGACGGCGGAGAAGGCGGGCAGGTCGGGCAGATTCTTAACAGCGCTGCCCCAGAGGCGGCCACGGTTGCGGTAGTCTTTGTCCCAGGCCGATTGGTGAGTGTCCACAAGATATTACGATGCATAGCGAGGGCAATAATTCCTTTGGCATATCCTTGGCACCTTATGTGAAACGCCAACCCGATGATTATTAGTTCATCCCGCCACAACTTCGCCACATGAATATGCTTGACCGCTTCCGCGGGTGCCTGCTCGGCGTGGCCGTCGGCGATGCCCTGGGCATGCCCACGGAAGGCTACACCGCGAACGAGATTCGCGCCAGATTCGGCCCGGTCCGGGATATGATGCCTGCCCCGGAAGGGCACTTTCACACCGGCCTTCTGGCGGGCCAGTTCACGGACGACACCGAGGAGACGCTCATGCTGGCCGAGTCCATGATTGAAGGCTATGGCTTCTCGGCGGATAGATTTGCCGAGAAGCTCACCGCCTGGGGCACGGCCTGGACGCTGGACGAAAGACTCAACCGGGGGGTGGGCTTCGCCACGCGGTCCGCAGTGGAGAGCATGATCGCCGGAACGTCCTGGAAAGAGTCGGGCCTGCCTCTTCCGACGTGCGGTGCCGCCATGCGGGCTGCACCCATCGGTCTCCTGTACCACAGCGATCTGAATATCGTGAAGAGCTACGCGAATTTGCAGAGCCTTCCCACCCACTCCTCCCCGGCGGCCCGGGCGGGGGCTGTGGCCGTGGCTGTGGGGGTGGCCCTCAGCCTGAAGGGCTTTTCCAAAGAGATGATCTTGAGGACCGCCGCCTCCCAGGCCAGCCGGATAGATGTCGAGTTTGCGGAGAGGCTTTTGTGGATTCTATCCCTCATGGATCTCCCGCCAGAGGACGCCTTGGGGCTGATCCGGAGCTCTCCCCTGGCCGCGGAGACCGTGCCGGCGGCCTTCTACTGCTTCCTCAAGTTCGAGCCGGAGAAGGGGCTGATCATGGCCGCTGCGAGCGGAGGCGATACGGACTCCATTGCATCCATCGCCGGATCATTCTATGGGGCGGCGGCGGGCTCTCCCTGGATTCCGCAGCGCTGGCTCTCTGCTCTGGAGCAAAAAGGCCGGATCGAGGATGCGGCGCGGGGCCTCTTCCATCTTTCTGCGGAGTTCTGCCGCTAGGGCGTTGCGAATTTATATCATAAGCTCGTGGAGATTCTTATGATAGATGTAGGAATTGTCGGTGGATCGGGCTACACCGGCGGGGAGCTGCTACGCCTTCTTGCGAATCATCCCGAGGTCAAAGTAGTTGCAGTCACTTCAAGAAAGCTCTCTGGAAAGCCCGTGAGCACTGTTCATCCCCATTTAAAGAGCATTTATTCCCTCAACTTTGAGGCGCCGACGGCCAGGGAGGTTGCTGAGCGCTGCGATATCGTCTTCACCGCCGTTCCCCACGGCACAGCCATGGACTGGGTGCCGGAGCTCCTGGATGCGGGCACCAAGGTCATCGACCTCTCCTCCGACTACCGCCTGCCCGTGGACGTCTTTGAGAAGACCTATGGAACGAAGCACCGCGCTCCCAGGGATGCGGTCTTCGGCCTGACCGAGCTTCATCCCGAGGTGGCCAGGGCGAAGCTCGTCGGAAACCCGGGGTGCTACCCGACGGGAGCGACGCTCGCCGTGGCTCCGCTGGCAAAAGCGGGGCTGGTGGAGAGGGTGGTCTATGATTCCAAGTCGGGCATCTCCGGCGCGGGCGTGGAGCCGACGGAGACCAGCCACTATCCCAACATGGCGCAAAACGTCATTCCCTACAAGTTGACAACGCACCGGCACGTCCCGGAGATCAAGCAGGAGCTGGGACGGCTCTCGCCCGGCATCAAAGTGAACTTCACGCCTCACGTCGTGCCTTCCGTGCGGGGAATCCTGACCACGGCCCACGTCTTCGCCCGCGAGGATGCGGTGGAGACGCTGCAGGACAGGGCGAAGGTAGCAGAGATCTATCGCGAGTTTTACAGGAACGCCCATTTCGTGCGCATGGCCGACAGCATTCCCAAGCTCGCCTCCGTGCGCGGCTCCAACTTCTGCGATATCAGCTTTGAGCCGGAGAAGGGCAGCGACCGACTGGTGGTAATATCTGCAATAGACAATCTCGTAAAGGGCGCATCCGGCCAGGCCATCCAGAACATGAACCTCATGGCGGGCCTGGACGAGAGGACGGGCCTGTGGTTCCCCGGCATGTCGCCTTAGATTGATTTGGAGTGATTCTAGAATGAAAGTCAGAGATGTCATGAATGTCAAGCCCATAAGCGTGCAGGCGGACCGGCCTGTGAGCGATGCCGCCCAGATCCTGCGCAAGAACAAGATCAGCGGCATGCCGGTGCTGGATGGAGAGCGCCTGGTGGGCATCGTCTCGGAATCCGACCTTTTGCGTCTTTTATCCGTGGAGGAGGACGGCGGCAATCTCTGGCTTCCCAGCCCCTTCGAGGTCTTCGAGGTCCCCTTCCGCGATCTGGTGAAGTGGGAGAAGATGAGAAGCAGCATGGATGAGATTCCCAAAAAGAAGGTTATCGATGTCATGAGCCGCAATCTTCACGAGGTCGGTCCGGATGACTCCGTCGAGGAGGCGGCGAGCATCATGACCCGCCATCGCATCAACCGCCTGCCCGTGGTCGAGGATGGCCGCCTGGTGGGCATTGTGACCAGAGGCGATATCATCTCGGGCCTCGGGATGCAGCATGCAGACGATTGAGGGCGGCATCTGCGCCGTTCCCGGCGTGCGGGCAGCCGGTGCCCGCCAGGGCAAATATGGCGTGGCCCTGATCGCAGCCTCGGGCCCCGCGGCTGGGATGTTCACCACCAACAAGGTTCGGGCAGCGCCGCTGGACGTGACGGCGGAGCACCTGACAGCCTTTGGCCACCTTGATGGCGTCATCGCCAACAGCGGCTGCGCCAATGCCTACACCGGGCCACGGGGGCTGGAGGATGCCCGGCGGATGGCGGGCCTGATGGCTGGACTTCTCGGCACTGACCCGAAGAAGATTGCCGTGGCATCCACCGGCGTCATCGGCAGGTACATGGACATGGCCCTCATTGCTAGGCTGTTCGATGAGGCTAGGGCCCGGCTGAGAAGCGACCCTGATGCCAGCGCCGAAGCCGCGAAGGCCGTCATGACCACTGACACTCGCCTCAAGGAGACTGCAGTGGAGCACCAGGGTATTCGTGTGGGCGGAATCGTCAAGGGTGCCGGGATGATCGAGCCCAACGTGGCCACCATGCTCTGCTTCCTTTACACGGATGCGGATCTGACCGCTCCCGTCTTGAAGGAATGCCTGAGGGACGCCGTCAAGGACAGCTTCAACATGCTCACCGTGGACGGGGACATGAGCACCAACGACACCGTTCTGCTCACGGCCACGGGAAAAGTGAAGTGCAGGGTCGAGGACTTTTGTGAAGCCCTGCGATACGTCTGCATCGAGCTGGCCCGCAAGATGGCCAGGGATGGCGAGGGCGCCAGCAAGTACTTCGAGACCGTTGTCACCGGAGCGAAGACTGAGCAGGACGCCAGGCTCGCCGCCAAAGCCGTGGCCAACAGCAGTCTGGTCAAGACCGCGGTTTACGGTGCCGATCCCAACTGGGGCAGGATCATCTGCGCGGTGGGCTACTCGGGCGCGGCCATGGACCCGGCAAGGATCACTCTGGGCCTGGAGGGCGAGGACGGACTGGAAGTGTCTCTGGTGAAAGAAGGCCGCATCGTGGATGGCGTCCTGGATAAGGCCAAAGAGATCATGTCTGGGGACACGATCCAGATCAAGGTCGACCTGGCTATGGGCGAGGCTAAAGCACGCAGTTTCGGCTGCGACCTGACGCGCGAGTATGTGAACATAAATGCCGACTACACAACCTAACATGTTTCGTGATCAGAGACTGGGTGAGATCTCCGAGGACGTCCTCGACTATCTCTCCTCCCGCGCTGCAGACGCGAGAATCTTCGAAGCGGATCTGCTGGTAGATCGAGCCCACCTCATCATGCTCAGAGAGCAGGGCCATGTCTCCGGCGAGGTATCTTCCCGCATCATCGCCGCCCTGGATGATCTCTTGGAGGCGGACCTGGGCGCAGGCGAGGATGTGCACGAGGCCATTGAAGCCCTCGTCCTCTCCCGCGCCGGACCGGAAGGCGGCAGGATGCACACCGGAAGATCCAGGAACGACGAGGTGGCCACCTGCATTCGCCTGGCCCTGCGCTCGGAGATGCTTTTCCTGATGGATGAGCAGCTCTCGCTGGTCCAGACCCTGGTCAATCTGGCGGAGAAGCACACGGAGACCATCATCCCCGGCTTCACCCACACCCAGCACGCTCAGCCGACCACGCTGGCCCATCACCTGCTCGCCCATGCCGATGCCGTGCTGCGGGACTTTTCCAGGACCGAGGACGCTTACCGGAGGGTCAATCTGAGCCCCCTTGGCGCTGCCGCCTTTGCCTCCACAGGCTTTGTGATCAACCGGCATCGCACCTGCGAGCTATTGGGCTTCGACGGCCTGGTCGAGAACAGCATGGATGCAGTCTCCACTCGCGATTTTATCCTGGAAGTGCTGGCCGGTCTCTCCATTTGCATGGTCAATCTCAGCCGCCTGGCGGAAGAGCTGATCATGTGGTCCACATCGGAGTTCGGCTACGTGGAGCTGGACAACCTCTTCGCCTCCACCAGCTCCATCATGCCCCAGAAGAAGAATCCGGATACGGCCGAGCTGGCCCGCGGCAAAGCGGGATCGGTTGTGGGCAGCCTCGTCTCCGCCCTGACCATCTGCAAAGGGCTTCCGCTCAGCTACAACCGCGACCTGCAGGAGGTCACGCCGCACCTGTGGCGCGGCCTTGACTGGTCCAGGAGCACTCTGCGCATCCTGAATGGCTGCGTGTCCTCACTCAAGATCAATCTGGAGCGGATGGAGGAGTGTTCCGGCACTGGCTTCTCCACGGCCACCGAGGTCGCCGATTCCCTGGTGCGAATCACGGGCATGCCTTTTCGCACGGCTCACCGCATCGTGGGCAGGATCGCGGCCTCGGGCGGCAGGCCTAGCATGAGAGAGGTGGATGCAATTGCTCTGGAGATCGCCGGATTCAAGCCCAGCGAGCGCGGCTTTAGTGTCGATATGCTGGAGAAGGCATTGGACCCGAAAAGCAATGTAGCTCTTCGAGCCAATATCGGCGGCCCCGCTCCTGCAGAAGGCAGGCGTATGGTCAAGGAGAGGCTCAAACATATTTCTGAGGGCAAAGAACGCGGGGCAAAGAGGCGCGAGAAGGCGGAGAGCGCCCTGGCGAAGCTGAGGGCGATGAAATAGCCGGATTTTTCAAAACTACCACAAAAAATAAATCGCAATAACGCCTAAATGAGTTATTGAGATCTCCTTGCCCAGGTTCTGAGATCTTAAAAATCGTGGTGGGGTTGAGATATGTTCTGGAGTCTGCTTAGCATGATGATGTGCCTGGCCAAGCTTCCGGTGAAGATCACATGGAAAATGGCCAAGGTGGCGCTGATTGTGCTCCTGATTGTCACCGTATTGAAGGCACTCACGGGCTCAATGCACAAAGAGGAATAGATCGAGTGGCAGCTCTTGATTAGCTGCGTTATCCATTTTTGGCAGCTTCCCATTTTTATATGGATTCTTCTTATTTTATTGCCGTTTTTTTGGCCTTGGCCGCAATGAAACCCCGAGCCAGCCGCGCCGCCAGCAGAGCCGTCTCGCCGCGATCGTAGGCTGGCGCAAGCTCGTTTATGTCCAGGCCCACCGCGCGAGGCGCCAGGCGCTCCACAACCCGTTTGACATCCCAGGAGGTCAGACCGAAAGGCTCCGGATTGCCCACGGCCGGAGCGTGGGCGGGATCGAGGGCATCGAGGTCGATGGAAAGGTAGAGCATCTCACACTCTTGCATGCTCGCCAGGGCCGCATCCAGCACCGCGTCAATCCCTGTTTCTCGCACTTCGCGACTGGTGAAATAGTTGACATTGTTTTGTTTTGCGAAGGAAAACTCCTCAGGCGAGCCGCTGCGAATGCCGATGGAGGCATAGGCTTTGACGCCCTTCGCCTCCAGAATCCTGCGGCTGGCACAGGCATGGCTGAATCTGGTGCACCCGTATTCCTCCCGCAGATCGAGATGTGCGTCTAAAACCAGGACTCCAAGCTCGCACTGGCGGGATTGGCATAAGCCCTGCACGATTGAAGGTGTGATGGAATGCTCTCCACCTAAAAAGATGGGAACGCAATTCTTGGGGAGCAGGGCAATGCCCTCTTTTATGGTCTCCCAGGCATAGGCCGGGTCCGATCCCAGCTCCATATTCCCGAGGTCGCAGATGTTGAGATCCGCCAGATCCACATCATGCTCGAAGTCGTAGCTCTCAAAGTCAAATGAGGCAAGGCGGATGGCATCCGGCCCGTCTCGTGACCCGGAACGAAAAGAGGTTGTGGAATCGAAGGGGAGACCTATCAACGCATAGTTCGCGCCTTCCAATTCCCCAGATGCGTCAGCGAAGCCGCACTTCTGGAACATTCTGATTAAATTGAATTGCAGACCAATGGATTCTGATCCAAGCCGGATCTAGCGCAGGTCCAGCTTGGTCCTGCCCATGACCGAGAGGTAAGCAACCTCTTTGCCTTCCTCGATCTTCGGCTTCTGATCCGGGGTTATGGGCACATCCACCGTGGAAAAATCGCCCATGTCCATAAGCTGCACGGATGTTTCGCTTATGGATAGAACCTGGCCCGTCTTGCGCTCCACGTTTGGCACATAGATCTTGGTGGTGACCGGCGAGACGTTGGACCTCTTCTGGTTGTCGAAGATGCCGATGGCGTCAACCCTGGCCTTGGCCGAGCCGTGTTTTCCCGGCTTGGAATGTGATATGCTCTTGATAATACATGGTTCATCATCGAGGATAACGTATCTTCCTTCTTTCAGCTCTCGGACCTCAACCTGCTCCTTCATTTCATCACTCCTAGCGACGAATGCAACTCTCCTATTTAAAGGATAGCTCTCATGCGCGTCAAAGCCAGCTCGAGCTGTGAGCGCGCTGCGGCATAGGACAGCCGGATGTACTCCTTTCCGCCCGGTCCGAAGGCCGAGCCCGGAACCACGATGACGCCCGCTTTTCCCAGAGCGGCAGCCACAGCGTCTCCGTCTCCCACGCGGGGGAAGAGGTAGAAAGCGCCCTCAGGAACGACGAGATCCACACCCATCTCCCGGAAGCCTTTGACGAGCAGGTCTCTGCGGCTTCGAAACTCGTCTCTCATCTGGAACACGCAGTCCTGCGGCCCTGTTACGGCCGCCAAGGCCGCTATCTGGGAGATGGAGCTGGCGCAGGCCTGGACGTACTGGTGGATCTTCAAGAGCTGTTCCAGAGCGCAGCCCTTGGCCACGAGATACCCCAGCCTCCAGCCGGTCATGGCATAGGTCTTGGAGACGGCATTGACGGTGATGACGTTGTCGGAGAAGCGACCGGGACTGATGTGCTCTCCCTGATAGATGAAGTGCTCATAGACCTCGTCGGAGAGGACCGCGATGTCCCTGTCATCCGCGATCTCGGCGATGGATCGCATCTGCTCTCTGCTCTGTACGGATCCGGTGGGATTGGAGGGTGAGTTTACTATTATCAGGCGGGTCCTGTCCGTGATCCGCTCCTGCAGCGATTGGGGTGAGAGCCGCAGGTTCCCGTCCAGGGGCACTCCGACCGGCTTTCCCCCGACCAGCTTGGTGAGCTCAGCGTAGGAGAGAAAGCTTGGATCGCCGATCAGGACCTCGTCTCCCCGATTCACCAGGGCGGCGATGGTCAGGAAGAGAGCCTCGCTGGCACCGCTCGTAACCATGATCTCTTCGGCGGTGCATTCGATGCCGTTCTCCTTTCGGAACTTCTCAGCTATTGCCGCCCGCAGATCCGGCACGCCGCAGTTGGGCGTGTAGCCCGTGACCCCCTTTTCGATGGCTTTGATAGCTGCTTTCTTGATGTGGTCCGGCGTATCGAAGTCCGGCTGGCCCAGCCCCAGGTTAACGGACCCCGAGGCTGCTCCGTCGAAGCACTTTCTGATTCCTGAAATCTCTATCTCTTCGGTGCAAGTTGCAAATCTCATGATTCATCTCTCTCCTCTTGCCTCTCCCGTCCGGTCTTTCTCGTTATCTTCCTTATAAACTACATTGAGAATGCTGAAACAATTGAGCCTGCCCAGCTCCTCTTTTATTATGTTCATCATCATCCGGCCGCCTCTCCAGTAGAGAGTGATCTTCACATCCTCCCGCTCTATCTCCTGGATCATGGATTCGATAAACATCTCCAGAGCCCTGGAATTGGAGAAGGGCACGACGAATACGGCCCGGTATCTGTCTTTTTTCCGGGCATAAGAGGTGAGGATATAGCCGTTATTCTCGAACTCGCTGATCTCCTCGAAGCGGCATAAGACCTCCTTCTCATGCTCTGTGGTCGAATCGACCTTGGATATGAGGATCAATATTTTAGCCAGAAGAGACTTATCGAATTTTCTTCCAAACCAGATATTAATAGCCCCCTGGGTGAGGATAATAGAAACCGCAGAACCACTCAATTCAATGGAGATCGGCTCTGGCCTGATGCCGGGGGTGCAGGGCATAATAAGCAGGGTTTCAGGCGGAGCGAATATAACCATTTCGAATAGTATCCAAAACGATGGAGGGATGAACATGAATGATGTCTTGCAGATTTTGAGGGATCGCTTCTCCGAGGAGCCCTACGCCCGGATCTTCGGCATTGAGATCGTGAAGCTCGAGCCGGGCCACGCCACTGTGTTGATGCGTACGACAGACAGGATGAACAACCTCTTCGCCTCGACGCACGGGGCGGCGATCTATTCGCTCCTGGACGCCGCCTTCGAGCTGACGGTGAACTCGCACGGGACCGTGGCCGTCGCGCTGCAGGTGAATGTGAATTACCTGAGCGCTGCGGTCCCCGGCGAGACGCTCACTGCCGACGGCCGGGAGGTGAATCGCTCCCGGAAGATAGCGGCCTGCGAGATTCGCGTTACCGGAGAGGATGGCCGACTGGTAGCGACAAGCCAGACTCTTGCCTTCCGCAAGAAGGACCCCCTGCCTTTCCTTTGAAGCCAATCGACCGATGCAGCTCGCCCAGAATAACATTATATTCCATAGCCATCAATGGTCCCGACAATGAAACTTGGGTCCTGCTTAAAGAAATACAAAGACGACACCCATCGGGCCCTGCCTCCCGAGGAGACGCTGGAGCGTGCCGAGGCCAAGATGCCCGCTGCCGGGATCACCAGGGTGGCGGACATCACCAACCTGGACCGGATCGGCATACCCGTCTTCTCATCCATCCGGCCCATGGCCGATCGCGGTGCGGTCTCAGTCTACAACGGCAAAGGGGCGACGCCCACGGAAGCGCGGGTCTCGGCCATGATGGAGGGGCTGGAGCGCTACTCGGGCGAGGTGCGGGATCGCGAGCTGATGCTGGCCAGTTTTTCTGAGCTGACCGGCTCGGCATTGAATCCCGCTGATCTGATCCTGCCTGAGGGGGCTGATGCTAAGGCAAGAATCCCCTGGGTAGCGGGCTGGGATATCCTGAACGATGAGGAGATTCTGGTTCCTGCCAACGCCGTCTTCCATCCGCTTCCCGCCGACTACAAGCGCCTCTTTCGCACCAACACCACCGGACTTGCCTCGGGCAATGAGATCGAGGAAGCCATATTCCATGGTCTCGCCGAGATCATCGAGAGGGACGCCTGGGCGCTGGTCGAGGCAGGCCGCAAAGCCGGACCGCTGGTGGAGGGCGTGAAGGGCGACCTGGCCAAATCCCTTCTGGACAAATTTGCCGCAGCCCAGGTCGATGTTTACCTTCGGGATATCACCAGCGACATCGGCATTCCCACCTGTGCGGCTGCCGGCGACGATGTAATGCTGCGCGACCCGACGCTGCTCACCACGGGCATGGGCACGCACACCAGCGCAGGCGTGGCCGTGCTGCGGGCCCTGACCGAGATGGCGCAGAGCCGCCTCACCCAAATCCACGGTGCCCGCGAGGATACGACGCTGGCGGATTTTCGCAAGCAGATCGGCTACGAGAGGACCAAGAGACTCAACAAGCGCTGGTTTGAGGTGGGTGAGAAGAGGAATTTTTGCGACATCGAGTCCTTCGACAGCGACGACTTTCTCCTGGACATAAAGTACATGCTGGGAAAGCTTGCGGCGGCAGGGCTTGAGCGCGTCATCGTCGTGGACCTGACGCGAGAGGAGATCGGCATCCCGGTGGTAAGGGTAATCGTGCCGGGGATGGAGAATGCAGCCGTGGACCCGGAGAGGATCGGTCAGAGATACAGGAATGCCAGAAATCGTCGTGTTTCTAGGGCCAAGCCTTCCCCGCGATAAGGCTTTGCAGATCCTGCAGGCAGACTACAGGCCCCCCGCCAAGCGAGGCGATGTCTTCCGGGCGGCGGAGCAGGGCGCGAAGGTTATCTGTCTCATCGACGGCGTCTTCTTCCAGGACTGCTCTGTGGCCCACAAGGAGGTTCTCTACGCTCTGGAGAAGGGCACAAAGGTGATCGGCGCGTCGAGCATGGGAGCCTTGCGCGCTTCAGAGCTGGACGTTTACGGCATGATCGGCGTCGGTGAGATTTATCAGGCTTACAGGAGCGGGCGGCTTGTCTCGGACGATGAGGTGGCCCTCATCTTCGATCCCTTCACCTGGGAGCCGCGCTCTGAGCCGCTGGTCAATATTCGCTTCAACCTGGATAGGGCTCTGCAGCGCGGCGTAATCGACGCCGCCGCAAGGGACGAGCTGTTTCGGTGTGCTCAATCCCGCTACTTCCCGGAGCGAACCTACGAGCGCATGATGCGCTCCGCCGAGGGCCGGGTGGCTCCAGAAACTTTGCAGCGATTTCGCGAATTCCTGCAAACGGAAGGAAGGGACTTCAAAATGGAGGACGCACTGGCGGCTTTGCAGCGGACGAGGGAGATCGCAAATGATGATTAAGGTCAAGTCTTTTGCCGCATTTCGCAATATCCTGGGAAAGGAAAGGGCGGTGGAACTGGCGGATGGCGCAGGTGTCGAGGAGCTTTTGAACGCACTTTCGAAGTCGCGCGCCGAGCTTCGTCCGCTCCTCTTTGGCGATGCGGGAATGAAAGAGGATGTGAACATCTTCGTGAAGGGAAAAAATATAGAATCCTTGCAAGGCATGCAGACAAAACTGGCTGATGGGGATGAAGTGGCGCTATTTCCCGCCGCCATCGGAGGCTGACTCAATTCAATGATCATAGATTCTTCCGGCAGATCAATTGAGGTTTAATTGGACTAATATTATTAAGTAAAACTATTAAATAGGTTGAAATAATAGTATCTTATAGGTTTTCCCGTCTCGATAGCTATGATAGAAGAGATTCTTGCTTTGAAGAAGAAGCGCCGCGCCGTCATCCTGGCCCACAACTACCAGATACCGGCCGTGCAGGACGTGGCAGACCTGGTGGGCGACTCCCTGGAACTTTCCCGGGCAGCAGCGCGCTTGGATGAAGATGTGATCGTATTTTGCGGCGTGGACTTCATGGCCGAGACAGCGGCCATCCTCTCGCCGCAAAAGACTGTGGTCCTGCCCGAGAAGGGTGCCTGGTGCCCCATGGCCCATATGATCACGCCCGATCAGCTGCGCGAGCTGAAGGGGCTCTACCCCGATGCCGCCGTCGTCTGCTACGTCAACTCCACGGCGGAGGTCAAAGCGGAGAGCGACATCTGCTGCACCTCCGCCAACGGCGTGCAGGTGGTAAATTCCCTGGATCAAGACCAGGTGATCTTCGTGCCCGACAGAAACCTGGCAGCGTATGTTGCTCGCTATACCAGGAAGCAGATCGTTCCCTGGAACGGCTACTGCTACGTGCACGACCACTTTACACCTGACGAAGTCAAAACGGCTCGCGCTCTGCACCCTTTGGCGGAGGTGCTGGTGCATCCGGAGTGCCGCCCCGAGGTCATCGATCAGGCCGATTTCGTCTACAGCACCGCGGGAATGGGCCGCCATGCCAAATCCAGCCATGCCCGCGAGTTCATCATCGGCACGGAGGTGGGCATGATCTACCGGCTGAAGAAGGAGAACCCGCAAAAGGAGTTCTACCCGCTCAGCGAGAAAGCCGTCTGTCAGAACATGAAGAAGACGAATCTCGAGAGGGTGCTGCGTGCCCTGCAGACCCTGGAGCCGCGCGTGATGGTGCCGGAAGACATCGCTGCCCGGGCCAGGAAGTCGATTGAGAGGATGCTGGCGGTCAAGATGTGAGTGACCTGCCCAATTTCTTATAACGTTTCTGTATTGCGCTGGAGCTTCAAGGTTTAACCGAAAGGTGCTGCTCTTCTCTGCAATAAGCCGACTCAGATGCATTTATGAACCAGTCGTCTCACTATATCGGATGCAATGAAGGATAATCAGGCCGTGCTCTTCATCACCTGCATGACATCTTTTATCACGCCGTTTCTGGCTTCGTCCGTAAACGTCGCGCTTCCCACCATCAATTCCGATTTCGCCATCCCCGACCAGGCGCTGCTGGGATGGATAGTCACGGGCTTCCTGCTCTCGGCGGCCATCTTCGTCGTGCCTTTCGGCAGGATCGCGGATATGCGGGGACGGAAGAAGATGTTCGTGCTCGGCCTCCTGATCATCGCCGTATCCTCCTTCCTTTGCAGCATATCAAGCACCGAGCTGATGCTGATCGCCTCTCGCGTGGTCGAGGGACTGGGCAGCGCCATGATCTTCGGCACAGGCATTGCCATCCTCACTGCGGCATTCCCGGCCGGGGAGAGGGGCAGGGTGCTGGGCATCAACGTGGCCATTGTCTATATGGGGTCGTCCACCGGGCCGTTCCTGGGCGGGATCATCACTGAGCATGCCGGATGGAGGTTCATCTACGCAGGCATCATGATCTACGCCCTTCTCGCGGCCCTGCTGGCCCAGAGGATGATCAAAGATGACCGGCACTGCCATGATACGAGAAGATTCGATATAATCGGCACGTCGCTCTACGCCGGAAGCCTTTTCGCCCTGATCTTCGGGCTTTCCATCGTCCCTGACGTGGCGGGAGGATATCTGCTGGCGGCGGCCGCGTTGCTGATGATGATCTTCCTGCGCTGGGAGCTGGCCGTGGAAAATCCAGTGGTGAATGTCGCCCTCTTTCGCCACAACACCGTATTCCTGTTCTCAAACCTGGCCGCCCTGATCAACTACAGTGCCACGTTCGCTGTGGCGTATCTGCTCAGCCTTTACCTGCAGTATTTGAAAGGATTTGATCCGCAGACGGCCGGGCTGATACTGGTGGCTCAGCCGATTGTTCAGGCCGTCTTCTCGCCGCTTGCCGGAAGGCTATCGGATCGCGTGGAGCCGAGGATCGTGGCCACCGCAGGCATGGGGCTGTGCGTGTTCGGCCTTGGGACCTTTGCCTTCCTGACGCCCGAGACTTCGCTCGGTCTCATCCTTGCCAGCCTGATGCTCCTTGGCCTTGGCTTTGCTCTTTTCTCCTCGCCAAATACCAACGCCATCATGGGCGCCGTGGATCCATGCAACTATGGCCTGGCCTCGGGAATGGTGAGCACCATGCGGCTCATCGGCCAGATGATGAGCCTTGGCATTGCTATGCTGACCTTCTCCGTGATCATGGGGCATGTCGAGATCGCGCCGGAGCAGCTGGACGTGCTCATGATCAGCATAAAGGTCGCCTTCGGCATATTCGCGGGCCTCTGCCTCATGGGCATGCTCTTCTCCCTGGCGCGGGGAAATTTGCAGAGAAACGAGAATGCAAGCGAGGCGGCTGGGGCGAAGGCGGCTTAAATAAATTCCGTCAAGCTTGCCTGCTGAATGTTCTATGGCAAAAAGTTCGTGGATAGGCTTGAAGAGCAATGACGCGGCAAGTTGCTTTCACTAAAATTTTCCGCGATCCGTTCTCACAGCACGCACTGGCTGCAATCCTGGCAGCCGCACTCTATGTTGGATATCTTCCATTTCAGTGCCCAGCGCTTCATATCCTTGATGATGTTGATGATCTCAAGGCCGCTCTCGGTCAGGATATACTCGCTCTTTACGGGAAAGGAGGTCCTGTCCACCCTGTTCTCGATCAAGCCTTCCTTTTCCAGCTCTTTCAGCCGCGCGGAGAGCACCTTTTGGGTAACCCCGCCAAGGCAGCTCTTCAGCTCGGAAAAGCGCCTGGCGTGCTCTTCGCCCTTGTACAGCTCCAGGAGAATGAGCAAGGTCCATTTTCGAGCGATGTACCTTACGGTGAGGTTAACGGTGCATCCTTCCTGCATGGTATCCTTGTGGAAACGTTCTTGCCTAAATACCTTAGTATCTTTAATATACTATTCGGAGAGAATCCCAAGCCGACAAGAGACCGGAGGAAATGAAGAAATGACCGAGCCATTTGTGGAGACGGAAACGGATAGGACCAAGTCCAAGTGGGTGGCGAGGGCATATTTTGATTTTTTAAAAGAGACCGGCAGGCCCAGAACCACGCAAAGGGGCCTGTTCTATTATGCTCTGCAAAGAAAGGTTTCGGACTATCCCATCTGCGGAGGTTTCGTAGGCGAGATCAGAATCATGAGGCCCTATCACGAGAACGATGGAGAGAAGCTGCACAAGTGGCTGGGCAAGGCAAAGATGCTGGGCTATATTCCCGCCGGAGTAATTCTTGATGAAGCTCCGGGAGAAAGGATCATCTTGCCAGAGCATTCAAGTAACCGGCCATATTCCATCGAGGTCTGGCTCAATAAATCCTCACTCGACCCCCTGCTCGTCCCCGTCTGCAAAGAGCGTGGCGTAACCCTGGTCTCCGTTCAGGGCAGGCCCTCCGAGGAATCCCTGAAAGCTTTATACCGGCGCGCTGCAGGCCGATCAACGATCATCCTCTGTCTTTGTGATCTGACTCCCGGCGGAGCTTTCTTTGCCGCGGATCTGGCGGCAGAGATTGCAAGAGCAAAGCCGCAGGGCTGCGATGCCGACATAAAGCTCAAATGCATCGGCCTTCTTCCCGAACAGATTTCCCGGCTTAAGATCCCTCTGCTTAAGATTCCCACGGTCCGGAAAGGGCCTAAATTCAAAGATGAACAGGAGCGGTTCAAGAGGTACCTCAAACCTCATTTGCCTGATCCGAAGAAGATGGCGGAGATCGATGCACTGGAAGCGCATTATCCAGGCGGAATCGCCGGTTTCCTGGAAGAATGTTTATCCAAATTCATCGGCAATTCTGATCCGGAAAAGGAATCGTGGATACTGGACCTGAAGAAGGGCCTGCTCCCGAAGAGTTGAATTCTGAAGGCTGCGGCATAGGATCATTTTATTGCTTTTCAGGAATCTAGCTCTTTTTTGAATCAATTCTCCGGGTTCTTCGCTGTTTCAAGTGGCTAACCTCATGATATCATGAAATGAGATCCGAGCAATGATTAAGAAATCGGCACGCAGGACGACTGAATACTCAATCCGGATGGAATGATTGGAATCCCGG
>Ga0074195_1000528_pt1 | contig 72496 bp, 62 predicted proteins | sample EPASupsiteHSE623_FD_64525 | JGI IMG/M metagenome (GOLD analysis project Ga0074195, IMG submission 64525) | Bioremediated contaminated groundwater from EPA Superfund site, New Mexico - Sample HSE6-23 | ecosystem: Environmental > Aquatic > Deep subsurface > Groundwater > Contaminated ...
CGCTTGATCATGTATTAAGGCCCTTTCAAGAATGCACAAATCGGCTGCCAGTTCGCCGGGATCGTTATAGCTGATTGCTTCTTCCTTATAATCCTGAATGTGTCCGTCAATAATGGAAACCGGGAGTTTAATAATCAGATATTCAATATACTGCTTAAACGCCTCATTCGGAAACAACGTCTTATGCAAAGCATCGTGGCAAAGAATTTCATGATGCAAATCTTCATATCGCGAACGGAATTCAGTGCTTAAATCCTCTGCCTTTGAATTGAAGCTGAGGTTATTTTGCAAGCCCGAAAGCACCCGCTTTATAACCTGAAACGATTTGAGGCGCATCTTCATCAGCGTGTTTTCTGTAACCTCAGCGGTTACAAGCGGGTGACCATCGCGGTCGCCGCCTACCCAGTTGCCAAATGTTATGCCGGGAAACTGACCGGCATCGCGCAGAAGCGCGGGGTCAAAACCAATTTCCGACCAGGCCTGAACCAGGCGCCGGTCGTGAAGGGCAATCACTTCAGGAAAAACTTGTGTGAAATAATGGATAATATTGTCCAGTTCAGTGCTTACATCAGGTTTCTCCGTAAACACATCTGAAATTCGCCAAACGCGGTGGATGGCGATTTTTATGTCATGTCTGATTTCATTCTGCTCAATGCGGGTAAACATTTTATTTTCGCGCTTTACAACCAGTAAATACAGGTTGCGCAGGTGCTCAAGCATAATGGTCCGCTTTGCTTCGGTAGGATGGGCTGTTAATACCGGTTCAACGTGTATATACGGTAAACAGGCCGCAATTTCTTCGGCGCTAAAGCCGTTGTTCTTCAATAACTGAAGGTTATACGGCCATAAGCCATTGATATCGGCCGGCGATTTTTCATCTTCAATCAGCCTGCGGTTCTGCACAGCCCCATTAACTTCGACAATATTCAGCAACTGAAAACAAGCAGAGTAAAGCTGAAGGTGCTTTTGGGTAAACGGGTTACGCTGAAAATCTTTTGCAGCATTTATCCACGGGATTTCGGAAGCCAGCTCTTCCTCTCCCGACTCCAGCATGACCTCTTTCAAACAATTTAACAGAAATTCGAGGTCTTCGTATGGTTTCCCTAAGTTATTTCGAACAAGATCCAGTAATTTCATGAGCTTTTTTAACAAATCTTCAACGAATAAGTTTACCGGGAAATTCACCGGGAATGCTGGATACGTTTAAAACTTTATAAGTGGTCAGTCCTTCCGATACCGGCAGGTACATGTATTTTAGCAAGGCTGAGACACATCGGTACATAATTTAGCGACTCTACAAAGAGGTTTAAAAGTAGAGCCAACTCATTTTCCGGGAAATGTTAACTTTGATTCTGTTTGCTATACACCTGACAAAACGAAGCACATGCCAAAAACCCTGTTTTACTGGTTCCATTGCTTGAAGAAGCGGCCTTCAGGTTATTTCTTACAAAATTTTAAACAAGCTATTTTGTTATTTCTGTTTCTTTAACAGTTAGTTCATTACTGACGTATTTCCTAAGTGCATCTTTATGGAGACCGGAATCCTATTTGCTTTTCGCTTTATCGACTTATTTCTATGTGCTTATATTTAGCGGAATTATTGGAGTAATAGCTCTGTGGTTTTTAAGAAAACATCTGGCTTGAATAAGTGAATTCTGGAACGCCAGGACCAGATTGATTTTTTACGCTGTTGCGGTGCTCTTTGCTATGTTTCATTTAAGAGTATAGATTTCAACAAAGCTAATCTGGCCTTTGCTCCGGTAATTCTTTTGCCCTTCTTTGTATACGGATTATCCTTTGGATACATCAGGATAAAGCTTGGATTTACATATTCCGTTGTTCTGCATTTTATAATTTTAGCTCTTAAATTTGGATTGCAGGAACTAGTAAACGCACTAAAAGTCTGATTCTTAAGATGTATACTGGCATACCAAGGCAAAACACAGAGAAAAGATTTAATAAAATCGGATAGTTCTTTTATCAAATCCTTTTTTGAAAATGATTTGATCGCTATGCTGCAGTAAGATCAAAATGGCTTGGATCAATATAAAACATTCATTTTTATACACTTATTGCCAATTCGAATTTTTTATTGGCTGGTTATCCTTTTGGAGTGGAAAAGTCCTATTTTTAGGAACAGAAAAACTAAACCGGTGCTGAAAAATAAGCGATGAATAACACTCACTAAAACAACCGGTTATGTTTTTAAAATACCCGGGCCGGGAAGACTTTTGTATACTACTTTTAACCAGTTTGTTTATTTATATCTTCATTTGATTTTGTTAAAAATTGTATTAACCGTTCTTTGTCTTCCAGGCTTTGACGCATTGCATTGATCTCACCATTCCTGGCGTCCAATGCTGCTTCCAGTGCGTCTATGATACGTTCCCGATCTTTACAGCACAAACATAATTCTTCCGGCACGTCTTGCGATGTACGCTCACCATGCGGTAATCGTCCTTCCTCGGGAATGCTGATATCTTTTTCGCACCGCATTTCTTTTTCTGCTTTTAAGATATCTCCATTCCCTGTTAACAACCATTCGGCATTTAGTTCAGGATATATTCGTAGTATTTTCTCAATAATATCGGACCCTACTGAGGCTTTGTTTTTCCTCATTTTATTGAAATAGCTATTGGAAACGCCTATCTGCGTAGAAAATTTATTAATGCTAATCTTTTTTAATTCAGCAAAATAAAATATTCTCTCTATGGTTTTCGTAAAATATTCCACAAATTTTTTGCTATTCGTAAAATAGTTTATATATTTGTTCTGATAAACTGAACAAAGCTATGACAGTTTTTAATGAAAAGCAAATCAAGGTGCTGACAGGCAGCTTTTCGCGTATAGCTGCTATTACTGGTTGCACACCAAGGTACGTGAGTATGATTATTCATAACCAGCGAAGAAGTAACAGCAAAATGGCCATGACAGTGAAAGAAAAAGCCAGGGAGATCCTCTCCGTGTTAATGCCCGATGAATAAAGATGAGGCTGAGAGTAAGACTACTAAATATCCACCCACAAATTCAATTAAAGCTAAAAAAATGAAGATTCCGATGCGAAAATTTCTGATTTCCAATCCGAAAGACTATTATCCCCACAATTATTACAATTCATTATTGATCCGTTATAACGAGCCGGCATTATATTTAAATCTATTGGCCGAAATCAAAAATAAAAATAAACTGATGACCAATGAGGAAATCTCATTGTTGGGGAATAAACCTTTTCATCAAACAGGAACTGCGGATATTCGAAAAAGATATGGTAAATCGAACTATCATATTAAAAGCAAATACCCAATTAGTAAGGAAATATTCTTTTATCGCTTAGTTATAGGGAAACGCCGTGTCAATCTCGAATTACACTTTCATGATAATGAACTCTTTTTTTATAATTATAGTTTCCCATATTTAAAGCCTTCTGACAAAACTGAGATTATAAAAGTAGTCGAAAGTAAATATTTGAATGGACAAAAGTACAATTTTAAGGATTTTAATATAACGGACAGCAAATATAATATTATCAGCATTAACGAAAATGCCATTTTTACAATTAGCTATATTTGCTTTGCTTCCGCATTTTTTGAAGAACTTTCTTTGTTTCTCGAGAAGCAGAAAAGAGAAGAAGAAAATGAGAAAAGAAAAGAAATAGAAAATTTATACGAGAAATTATAAATCGAATATGGGTTGTTCAGCTTGGTTCGCAACGGGAAGACAAGTAATAACTACTCTGGCTGCGCCAAAGACAGGTAAACTTTTATATTGACGCTTTTAGCGTTTTTTAGAGAAGCGCGCGAGCAGATTTTCAATGATCAGATAGATACTGGGTACCACAAACAAGGTCAGGATCATCGAACTCGTTAACCCTCCGATGATGACCCACGCCATTCCGGTTTTTATTTCCGATGCGTCTCCGCTTGCAACAGCAATGGGAAGCATCCCGAAAACCATAGACAGGGTAGTCATCAGTATGGGACGAAGCCGCTCTTTGCCTGCTTCGACCAGAGCATCTTTTACAGGCTGTCCCTCCGCTTTCAGTTTATTGGTGAAATCAACGATAAGTATCGCATTTTTTGAAACCAGGCCGAGGAGCATAATCATGCCGATAATGGTAAAAATGTTCAGGGTTTCCATGGTAAGAGCGAGTGCCAGAAATGCACCTGTCAAGGCTACCGGTATCGAAAACAAAACGACAAACGGATATACGGCATTTTCATATAAAGCTACCATAATCAGGTAAACCAACAGGAAAGCTGTAATGAGCGCCATTACGAGGTTACCGAATGCATCGTCCTGATTTTTAGTTTCACCGAGATACTCTATACTGACACCGTCGGGGAGTTTTACAGACGCTGCTTTCTCCTTGATATCATGACTTACTGTTCCTGTTGGCCGGCCTGTTACGTTGGCTTTTACGGTAATGGAAGCCATGCGGTTAATACGTTGTAAGGTTGTTTCGCCAAGAGTTTCCGTTACTTCGGCAAACTGGCTCAATAATATGGTTTGTCCCTCGGAATTCACAAAAGGCAGGTTACGCACATGCCTGATATCAGAGCGATTGAACTTATCCAGGCTGACCATAATAGCATACTCATTTCCATCCTGTTTGAACTGGCTTTTGTCGTTTCCGCTAAACGAATTTTGCAGCGTGGCGCCCACCGTAGCGGCATCCAGTCCCAAAAAGCTCATTTTTTCCCTGTTGAGTTTGATATCCACCTCAGGCTTCCTGTCTTTAACAGAAAGTTTTACGAACTGCGTACCGGGCACTTCTTTCACTATTTTTTGATAGGATTCTGCGACGGGACGTACATCTTTCAGGTTAACTCCCTTAACCGCGATCTCGATAGGGGCGCCGTCGATACTTCCCATGGAAGCTGTTGATGTCGTAAACTTAACTCCGGTTATAGCCCGGCTTAGTTTTTGCTGAATGTAGGTTGCAAATTTTTGGACCGACATACGTTTCTTTTTGTCTGCCAATGTCAGTGTAAGCTCGGCAAGATTGGCATTACCCGTGTTTCCCGTTACGCTTCCGCTTACGAACCCGATATTGGAGAATACTTTTTCCACTTCACGTTGTTGCATAAGGATCCTTTCAGCCTGCTGCACGTGCATATTGGTTTTATAAATTGTTGCCGCAGGTTCCAGTTCCATATTGACGATCAGAAGACTCTGATCAGCTTCCGGCATAAATGCAGTCCCGATAAATCCTGCCGGAACCAGGGCAACCGACCCGATGATAAGCAGGGTCGTGCAAAGCAAAAACCATCTTTTTTTATGAAGCGTCCTTTGCAGCAGGTTCCCGTAGTCTTCTTTTAAAGCATTGATAAAGCGTTCAAAGCCCAGGTTAATTCTTCCCCAAAGGGAGTCATTTTTCAAATGTTCCAGTTTGCCAAAACGGCTCGCCAGCACAGGTGTAATCGTAAAGGAAACAAAAAGGCTCATCAGGGTAGCGATCACGATCACAAGCGAAAATTCACGGAGTATTCCTCCGATTATCCCGCCGGCCAGTGCCAGAGGCAGGAATACCACGACGTCTACCAGAGTTATGGAAAGGGCGGTAAATCCGATCTCGTTGCGTCCTTCAAGCGCTGCATCCCGTTTGTCGGATCCCATTTCCATATGCCGGTAAATATTTTCCAATACCACAATTGAATCGTCCACCAATATGCCGACAACAATCGACAAGGCCATTAGTGTCATAATGTTAAGCGAGAATCCGAAAAGGTATATGGCGATAAAAGTCGGTATAATGGATGCAGGCAGTGCCACCAGTACAAACATGGAACTTCTGAAGCTATGCAGGAATGCAAGCATCACAATGCCCACAATAATAACGGCGAACATCAAATCAGACATCACCGCATCGGCCGCACTGAGCGTATAGGTACTCTGGTCTGATGATATATTAAACTTCAGGTTTTGCTGCGTGTATTGATTTTCGATCGCTGAAAATGCTTTTTTGACCTGTTCGGAAACGTCAACAGCATTGGCATCGCTTTGCTTGATGATCTGCACACCGATGGCCGGGATGCCGTTAATGTGATTGATAGCTGTTGTATTTGCCGTTGCGTCCACCACTTCGGCGAGATCTCTCAGATGAATCGAAGCTTGTCCCGGATGTTGAACGATGACGAGCTCACGCAACTGGTCCAATGACTCTAAATTAGCATCGTAACGAATGGAAAGCTGTTGATTTCGGGTTTCGATACTACCTGCGGGAAAAGAAACGTTGGCATTGTTTACGGCCTGCGTGACCTGTGCGATTGAAATCCCGTAAGCGAATAATCTGTCCTGCTTGATATTGATCTGTATTTCCCGTTTGTCGCCACCGATTATATTCACCTGGCCAACACCCGCAACATTTTGCAAAACGGGCTTTAATTGTTTATCCGTGAGATCATACAGGTGTCGCGGAGTCATATTGGCAGTTACGCCTGCGTTGATTACCGGCGCTTCTTCCATGTTTACTTTATTCACCTGCGGCCTTTCGGCATCATCGGGCAGGTCGTTCAATACCTGGTCGGCTTTTCGCTGAACGTCCCGCTCCGCCTGGTCGATGTCTGTTCCGCTTTTAAATGTTACGGTAATTAAAGAAACACTCTCCTGAGAAGTTGCGTAAATATCATCGAGCCCTTCTATTGAAGAAAAGGCATCTTCCAGTTTTCTGGTAACCGTTGTCTGCACTTCTGCTGCTGATGCTCCCGGATAAAGTGTACTTACTGAAACCTCCGGCATCTCAAACCTGGGAAGCAGGTTATAGTTCAGCGTCAGATACGACCATACGCCGAAAAAAAACAGCACTGTAAAGATAACGATAAGCAATAAAGGCCTTTTAATAGCGATTCCGGTTACTGACATACGAATAATTTTTATTTTGAAATACTGATTAACGTTCCGTCGTTCAGGTTGATCTGTCCGGATGTAATGACCTGATCACCCCGATGCAAACCATCGGTCACCTGTACTTTGTTTCCGTATACTGTCCCCACCATAATCTGACGGAGGACAGCTTTGCCATCCTGTACCACGTACACGGAGGCGTTCCGAGTGCTTTGGTTCAGTGCCTCGCGGGGGATCAGCAGGATTTTTTGCGGTGTTTTCTCTGAAAAGTCGGCATAAGCAAAAGTTCCCGAACGTAAAGGCTGTTCTTTATCGTTTTCTGCAGTAATCTCTACCTGATAATTATACGCCTGGTTTGCCTGAGGACTGATAAAGCTAACAGCGCCAAAAAAATGCTTGCCGGGATTGATATCTGTTGTAAGTTTGGTTTTCCGGCCTAAACTGATCTGGTACACTTCCGACTCAGTAAAATACACCTGCACTTTTAATTGCGAAAGATTAACGATCGTGGCGATTTCTGTACCGGCGCTGACAAACATTCCTTCTTCAACGGCTTTCAGTCCAATGATGCCCGTGATCGGCGCCTTGATCGTGGCATCGGCAATCTGCTTACGCAGCTGTAAGGCCTGGTTTTTGGCATCGTTGTACCTCGCCCGGAGATCGTTAACTGCCTCTTGTGTCGCTGCGTTGCCTACGAGCAGTTCCATATAGGTTTGCAGGTCGCGTCCTAGTTTGGATACATTGGATTCTGATTTCTGAAGATCGAGTTCCAATAACCGGGTATCGATTATGGCAAGGGCTTGTCCCTGTCTGACGTTGTCACCCGGGTTGAACAGTAGTCGCTGTACATTTCCGCTGCTTGCCGATAAAACCTGAGCTTTTTTAAAAGGAGCAAGCCTGCCGGTCCTGATCAATTCATACGCTTGTACTTCTTCTGATACAGTTGTAACGGTTACAGGTATACGCACATTTTCAACCTGTACGATCCGGGCACTCTCATCGATTTCTTTCTTGTTTAATATCAGTTTTAACAGAACCAATCCGCTAATAAGGAGGAAGATTATGATTGTTGTAAGTTTTTTCTTCATGGGGATTTAAAGTGAATTATAAAAGGTTTTCAATGTGCCTGCAGCTTTTTCGAGCTTAATACGAGCCTGGTAATAAGTGTGTAATGAGTTCAGGTAGCTGTTTTGAGCTTCCTTGAGTGCGCTCTGTGTATTCAGCCAGTCCGTGAGACTGGTAGTTCCTTTTTGCAACTGCAGATCAGTAATCTTAAGCACTGATTCTGCAAGGGTCACATTCCGCTTGTCATTTTCCACATTGGCTTGCGCCTGCAGGAGTTGGGTACGGGCATTCTCATATGCTACGGTGTATTTTCCCTCGGCCAGCTTCAGTCTTTCTTCAGCATTGATCCGTTCGATCTTTGCTTGCTTGTACCTGGCACTGCGCTTATAGAAATCAAGTACCGGGATGCTCAGTTTTAAGCCTGCCGTTGAGTAGGGAAGGAGTTCATCGTACGCACTTTTAAGATTGTCGCCAAAACCGACAGCGCCATAACGGAAATAAGCAGAAAGCTTCGGAAGTGCCTCCGCCCTGATGCGGGACTGCTCTGTTTCAAGTACTTTTATGTTAATCCCGGCAAGCTTGTAATCGATCCTCAATGCCGGGGAAAATAAATCCGTACTGTCGTCAGGTAACAGGGGCAATTCCATCTCGCCGGAAAAACAGACTGTCAACGGATCATAGATCGGATAACCCATTTCGTATTTCAGTTCGTTTTCTGCCAGTTGGAGGTTGCTCCGGGCAACCCGGATTTGTGAAATGGTATTGTTGTAGTCTACGCTTACCTGATCCAAATCCTTTTGAAGGATAATCCCCTTGCTTACCTGCAAACGGTATATTTCCAGTTGCTTTTCATAGCTTTCCCGGTTATATTCCAACAGTTCCAGTTGTTGATTGTATACGAATATCCGGAAGTAGGCAATGCTGACATTGTAGATGATCGTCTCCTGGATTTGCTGTATGTTCAGATCTGCCTGCTGTTTGCTGTATTTGTTGGCTTTTAGCCGTGTTAGTATCGAGTGGTCGTAGATGACCTGATCCACTTGTGCCACGAGATCAGAATTGTATTTCTGTGTGAGTGATCCCCTGAATTCATCCGGACCAAAGACCCCGGCAGGAATTACAAGCTGTTGCAGCCGCAGATTATTGTCGAGTGTCGATGTGAGGCTGATCCCTGGCAGGTAATCGGCCAGTACTTCCTTTGCTCTGGCTTCGGCAGCCACCTTTTCGTTGGCATAAATGGTCGTGTTACGGTTATTCTTTAAACCGTATGCGATGCACTGCTTGAGTGTCCGGATCTCCTGAGCATTCGTCTTCAACCAAAAGCCGAGCAGGAATAAAAAGATGATTTTTTTGCCCATATAATTTTTCTGTTTCTATCTTCTAAAAAAAGAAGAAATGTATTATATGAAGCCAAAGTAGGAGAAAGGATAACTGCTGTTTTTCTTATTATACGAATGCTGTTTATTTTTATACAAAAATATGCGTTAGGGAGACAGCGAAATCAAAACCAACTAATCTACTTACTCAAAATCTTTTTGGTCACAAATTCATTAAAAAAGAAATCCCGGTAAATATTCCCGATGGGGATTTCGCTCTTACCGATATACACTGTATTGTTGTCAACCGAGTCGATATGTTTTATATTGATGATATAGGATTTGCTCACCCGTACGAACATGGTTCTGGGTAACTGATCATGGATCGTTTTAATATTCATGGCCGTAATTACTTTTTGATTTTCGGTATGCATCACGACATAATCCTTTAGGCCCTCAATAAAAAGGATGTTGTTAAAATGAATTTTTAACATCTTGCGGTCGGCTTTAACAAAAAAGTAATCGTCGGTAATGTTTTCAATATTATTGGAAGCATAATCAGCCTTGAATAATTTGTAATAGGTATGTGCTTTTTCGACACCCTTTTTAAAACGCTCCAATTTCACAGGCTTGATCAGGTAATCAATGGCATCTACTTCGTAACTATCGGTGGCAAATTCATAAAAGGCGGTGGTAAATATAACGAAAGTCTCTTTGGGAATGGTTTTGGCAAATTCAATTCCGTTTACTCCAGGCATCTGTATATCAAGAAATATCAGATCAACAGCATTGTTTGCCAGGAATTTTGTGGCTGAATCCGGACTGTTAAAAGAACCGGTTAACTCCAAATTGTCCGTTTGGTCAATTAACATCCTGATTGCCTCTCTCGCCAGGGGCTCGTCATCTACGATAATGCAGTTCATACTTACAATTGTATAGTTAAGATAACGCAATACGTTTCCGGACTATCGTCTATCGCTAAAGTGTGTGATGACGGAAACAGTAATTCCAATCTTCGCTTAATATTTGCCAATCCCAGGCCACCTGAATTGCTAACGGCTTTCACAACGGGCTTTGAGTTGATGCATTTAAAGAAAAGCTCGTTATTCCGGACATCAAAAAATAACTCCACATACGATGATTTCGCTGAATCATTATTGTGTTTAACCGCATTTTCGACAAACGAAATAAACAACAAGGGGGGAACCTGAATGCCGCTTAAATCACCTTCCTTCGAAATCAAAAAATCAAAATTATCGCGCCTTACTTTTTCCAAATTTAAGAAATCCTCCAGGAAATGAATATCAGATGTCAATAAAACTTTGTCCCGGGCGCTGTCATACAACTGATACCGCAGCAGGTCACTTAGTTTCATTAACACCTGCGATGCCTTTTCAGGGTCCTTTTTGGTAAGCACATTCGCATTGTTGAGCATATTGAAAAGGAAATGCGGATTGATCTGATTTTTTAGCTGTTCCAGTTCCGTAGAAGCTTTTGATTTTTCGAGTTCAAAAATCAGCTGCCTGTCTGCCATCCATTTCTGAAATAATTTGATTGACGATGAGGCAGAAACAAGCACGAGGATAAGCGTAGAAAAAAGCGGAATGTTTAACCCGTCGCCATCTGCCTCCAAACCAAGAAAATGACTGCCCATCAGGTAGATTTTGGCCGACAGAGCGATAATAGCCAGGATGGATAAGCAATACAACGCATATTTATTTTTAAACAAAAGCTTTGGTACCAGCAGATACATATTGGTATAAAACAACAGCAGGAACAGCAGTAAATTTAGTGTAGGCTCAGGAAGTTCAGGGCCGCTGTTATACAGTACCAGGCTCATAAAAATAATCAGGATCAAATGCCGGTAAAGCCTGTACCTGGAAGAAATTAAAAACTGAAGCGCCCAATTATCACTGATAAATTGTTGCGGTAGATCTTTATTCATAGCTGAAAGTATATCAGACAAATGTAGGACATAAGCTTAAAGACAAATAGCATATTATACCAAAGCGTATTCTTTTTATACAAAACAGTCAGCGTTTCCACGATGCTGCCTTTCTAAGTTTTCTGACCAGACTGTTCTGAGAAGATCATTTACGGAGAGTATAACTGAACAGTGAAATATTTGACAGACCTCGTTTTAATGGCCTTCTCTGTAAAAACAGCAATTTAGATTTTTTTTTGGTAGTCGGGATCCGTCTTTTAATATAAAAGGCAATCCATTTGGTATAAATAGAAAAAAGCGGGTTTTGAAAAAATCTAGTTTAGTCCAAGGTTTTAATTTAATCCCGTTTAAAAATGAAGAACAAAATCATTTATGTACTATTTCTTTTAGCAACTACATCTCATGCTTTTTCACAAGGGAAGGTGACCTTAAGCGGAACAGTTGCTGACAAATCCAATAATGAAACACTCATTGGCGTGAACATTGTTGTTCCGGAGCTAAATACGGCCACAATTACGAACTCCTACGGTTTTTATTCCCTTACCTTGCCAAAAGGAGAGTATACTATCATCGTCAGCTATATTGGTTTTGAGAATGTGGAAGAGCGCATTTCGCTAACAGGAAATATAAAAAGAAATTTCCAGATGGTAGAAAGCCGTAAAGAATTGGGAGAAGTTGTTGTTAAGTCTAATATGGCAAGAGCCAATATCAGCAAACCGGAAATGAGCGTGAACAGGCTTTCAATACCAACCATCAAAAAAATGCCGGCAGTGATGGGTGAAGTCGATGTGCTGAAATCGATCCTGCAACTTCCCGGAGTAACCAATGCCCAGGAAGGGGCATCCGGATTTAACGTAAGAGGTGGCTCAGTCGATGGGAATCTGGTGTTGCTGGATGAGGCTGTCGTATATAATACCTCTCATTTATTTGGTTTTTTCTCGGTTTTTAACTCCGATGTCATTAAAGATCTGAAATTATATAAAGGAGGTATCCCCGCTAATTTCGGAGGCCGGATTTCTTCGGTTTTGGATATTTATCAGAAAGAAGGAAATAATCGGGAATTTCATGCAAGTGGGGGAATTGGAGCGATCTCCAGCCGGTTATTGATTGAAGGTCCGATCGTAAAAGAAAAAAGTTCGTTTGTGGTAGCCGGAAGAGGATCATACGCACATCTTTTTCTGAAACTGGCTGACGAACCAAATTCGGCCTATTTTTATGATTTGAACGCCAAACTCAATTATAAAATCAATGACAATAATAATATTTTCTTATCCGGATATTTTGGCAATGATAATATCAATTTAAATAACAGCCTGATCAACAACTATGGCAACTCGCTTGTGAATCTCAGATGGAATCACATGTTTTCAGATAAACTGTTTTCGAATGCGTCGGTCATTTATAGTGACTATAACTATGGATTGAAAATAAAATTCGCCGGTATTGATTGGAAATCGGATGTGAAGAACTATAACTTCAAGTATGATTTTAAACATTATCTTTCAAATAAGTTTATCCTGGATTATGGTTTGAATACCATTCATTACAAGTTTAATCCCGGTTCCATAGCTCCTTTTGGTGAATCGTCAAGTATCAATCCTGACCAGATTGCAAAAAAATATGCGTTCGAGAATGCGTTATACATCAGTGCCGAGCATAAGCTGTCTGAAAAGTTATCCGTAAATTACGGGCTCCGGTACAGCAACTTTCAACGATTAGGAAAAGAAGAGATCAGTACCTATGCTAATGACCAGGCAGTTGTTTTTAATGAGGAGTTCCAAATTTATGAAGAGGCCACCCCAACCGGCACGGTAGCGTATGGAAAAAATAAGAAAATAGCAAGTTTCGATAATTTTGAACCACGTTTGTCGGTCGCATACGCCCTGAATGACAACCGGTCTTTGAAGCTGGGTTACAACAGGATGAGCCAATACATCCATCTGATTTCCAATACGGCATCGGCAACGCCGCTTGATATCTGGGCTCCCGGCGACCGTTACCTGAAGCCGGAAATTTCAGATCAGATCGCATTGGGTTATTTTCAAAATTTCAAGGATGATGATTACTCATTGGAAGTAGAAACATTCTATAAAAAAATAAAAAACAGGGCGGATTATATCGATGGCGCAGAATTAGTGGCACATAAAGCAATAGAAAGAGTGCTGTTAAACGGGGAGGCACGTTCGTACGGTTTGGAATTAATGGCTAAAAAAAATACCGGAAAGTTAACCGGTTGGCTCTCTTACACCCTTTCAAAAGCCGAACAGCGAACACCGGGCAGGAATGCTGGTGAGCCGGGAATTAATAATGGCAAATGGTACCGGGCCAATTATGATAAGCTTCATAATCTGTCCCTTACTGGTGCATTTCAACTGACTGAAAAATGGTCTTTTGGGGGGATCTTTACGTTTCAAAGCGGTAAAGCAGCAACATTTCCAAACGGTAAATATCAATATCACGGGATAACCGTTGCAAATTACGGCTCAAGGAATGACGACAAACTTTCAGCATACCATCATTTGGATTTATCGGCAACCTATACACCAAAGCCTGATAAGAAAAGAAAATGGCAGAGTGAATGGGTCTTTAGCGTCTATAATGTTTACGGCAGAAGTAATGCTGCAACCTATATTTTTGGACAAAATACAACCTCAGGACTGAGCGAAGCCAGAAGACTGTCCATCTTCGGGATTGTTCCCAGCGTAACCTACAATTTCAAATTTTGATAAACACGAATATTTTACACCTAAAAAAGATAGACACATGAAGATACTTAACAAAATTCTGATAGCAGCAATGGGATTACTTTTTGTCGCATGCGAAGACGTTATTGAAGTTGACCTGGAAACAGCAGCGCCAAAGTTGGTTATAGACGCATCGATTAACTGGTTAAAAAATACCCCGGGCAATGAGCAGAAAATCATATTATCGACCACAACGGGTTATTACAGTGATGAATTTCCAGCCGTTTCAGGAGCAACGATTACGGTTGGGAATGCAGCAAACACTGTTTTCAACTTCACAGAAACACCCGGCACCGGCGAATACAGATGCAGTGATTTTGAACCCCTTATCGGAGAAACATACACCTTGACAGTTGCATTGAACGGAGAAACATACACGGCTACAGAAACATTGATGGCTACTCCAATTATTGAAGATACGATAGAACAGGATAATGAAGGGGGAATGGCCGGTGATGAAGTTGAAATTACCTATTATTACCAGGACGATGGTACCCGGCAAAATTACTATCTGAATAGTATTATTACAAGCCGTGTTGCATTTACCCAGTACTCCGTTGAAGATGATGAAAACAGTCAGGGTAACCTGACACCGGTATATTATTCTCACGAGGATTTAGAAGCCGGAGATGCAGTGAACATAAAATTGTATGGGATTTCAAGGAGATACTATGAGTATTTTAATAAGATCTTATTAGCATCCGGAAACGATGACCGGCCGTTTCCAACCACACCAACGGCTGTCCGGGGAAATATTGTCAATCAAACCAACAATGAAAATTTTGCTTATGGGTATTTCAGGCTGTCAGAAGTAGCGAGTAAAGACTATACGATTCAATAAACAGTGCTCGGATTTGTTTTAGCCAGAGAGAAGGGGTGCGTTGCTTTTGCAGCGCATTCCTGTTTCTAACGGGAATGATGTTTCACGTTAAAAAATCATTTATTTTTGTTGCGTTTCTTTTGTTTCTTAAATGCAAAACAAAAGAAACTAACTACATTTAGACTTAATATCGATAACATGGAAGAGTCTGAACGGATAAAGAAACAAAAAGAGCTGATTGAATACATCGGCAGGAATGGCGAACGGGATGGTTTTCAGCCTGTTGCCGCCCGTATCATGGCTTTATTGATGGTGATGGATCAGGAAGAGTATACCTTTGATGAGATTGTGAAAGAGATGCAAATCAGTAAAGGTTGTGTGAGTCTTGCTCTCCAAAATCTTGAATTAAGGGGCCTCGTTGAATATGTTACTTATCCGGGCGACCGGAAACGGTACTACCGGATTATTTCAAGGGATGTCCATGCCATTATTGGAGAAGCGGAAAAAAGGATCAAACAGCACATTGACATGATCGACCAGATTGTCAGTTTAAAAGCAGATCAGGAGTCAAAAAACGTCTGTTTCTTAAAGTCCATATCAAAAGGCCTGAAGTTTTTTATCACAAAAGCAGCAGAATTTAAAAACAGCATCTAAACAATTCGCACAATTCTCCTGTCTTTGAACTAATATTCAAATTGCAGAAACAGAAATGATAAGTATACCTGAAAAAACAAGCCATGAAAACCTTCCTTTCTTGCGGAACGATAATCTCCGTATCATAAAGTATATCCGATATGGTCTGGTGCTGCTCGTTGTTTTCTTTTGTATAGCCTCCGTTTCTGCCCAATTAACAGACCGTACAGCTAAATACCGGCTTCGTGCATTAGGAATGAATATCGGAGAATATACCGTGAAACAAAAAACAGTGAACGGAGATGTAAGCGTAGAAGCAATTACCGATGTGAAAGTGAAAATAATTTTTACCTACCGGGTAAAATACATTCACCACAGTTTGTACCGCAATGGAAGCTTATGGAGCTGTCATGTACAGACCATAAAAAACGACAAGGTTAATTCTGACAGACGGATGGAAAGAAAGGGTGAAACCTACCTGCTCGTGGAAGATGGCGACTCTACCCTGATTGACGATACGATTACCTATGGCGGCAGCCTGATTTATTTTCTCGAACCCGGAAATGTGCCGGTCATTTACAATGAGAGAAGCGGGGTAAAAAGACCTGTAAAAAAGATCGCTGACCACACCTACATCCTTACAGACGAAAAAGGCAATAAATTAAATGAATATGAATATAAAAACGGAGTACTAACCCGCGCCGAACTGATCCATCCTCTGGCTACAATTCATCTGGAACGTTTGATGTAGCCGGGTATTACCAGTTCTGTCACTGTTAAGTTTTACTCAAAAGCATTCCTATGATTTTCTATTCATCCATCGAACCGGTCTATTATCTGCTTCCGCTATTCGGATTGGTGATTGGCTTGTTTGGCACCATGCTTGGTGGCGGAGGAGGATTTTTCTTTCTCCCGATCCTGACGCTTATTCTGAAGGTGCCGACCCAGACAGCCGTTATTACCTCACTGGTGGCCACTCTTCCTATTTGTCTGGTGGGTTCATGGGGACACTTCCGGAAGAACAATATCGATATGCGGATGGCGGTCCTGTTTGCGTTGTCGGGTGTTGCCGGCGCCTTTGCCGGCGCCGGCGTTACGAGCCTGGTCAGTGCTGCGATGCTAAAAATTGGTTTTGGCGTTTATTCCCTTTTCATCGCAACGAACATTGCCTGGAAAACCTGGCTGCATAAACCATCCTTTCGAATAGATGGAGAACCCCAAATCCATTCAGTCCCGGAAAAGTTAAAAGGATCGTTTTACGGCCTGTTTGCCGGGATCATCACAGGAACCTTTGGTACAAGCGGTACTGCTCCGGTTTTGGCAGGATTATTTTCCATGCGGATCCCGCTGAAAATGGTCATCGGTACGTCAATGCTGGTCGTTCTGGTCAATTCGCTTTTTGCATTGGGAGCTCACCTGATGGTCGGTAAAATAGACCTTACCCTGGTCGGATTTTTAACCGCCGGATCAACAATTGGAGCGCTCGCAGGTCCGGTATTGCTCGTCAAAGCCAAAACTGACCATTCCGAAAGCAAGGTCAGATATGGTTATGCCGTTGTCATGGCGGCATTGGGTATTTTAATGATAATTGGTTAAACGAAAATGAAAGTTATGATACTGACGATTTACCTGATCATCCTGATTTACTTTGTACTTGGAGGTATTGGTTTTTATCTGATCAACCGGAAGAAAGATCCTCTTGTTGCCCGCAAAAGTTACGTTAAATTCGGGACCTATTTTCTGATCGTTCATATCCTTTTTTTTAGTATCGTTCTGGATCCGGTTGCTTTCAGTTACCTGGGACTGATTATTATTGCCTTTGGATTTTACGAATTGTTTCAATTATTCCGTTCGCACGGTTATCAATCCAAAGGATTCTTTCTGGGCTCTCTTTTTATTTTCATGTTGCTCGCCGCAGGATTTTACCGGTTTACCGGTTTACAAAAGGAACTGATCCTTTTTTCATTCTTGATTCTTTCAATTTTCGATAGTTTCAGCCAAATAACAGGACAGCTTTGGGGAAAGCGAAAAATACTTCCCCGGGTAAGTCCAAACAAAACGTTAGGCGGGCTGATCGGTGGGTTTATTGTGGCAATGGCCAGTGCACTATTACTGCATAATCTGTATGCCAAACCGCCCTTTGAATTATTATTGATGGCAGCGGGTGTCGTGGTGTTTGCTTTTGCAGGCGATTTGGCAGCCTCCCTGTACAAACGAAGGTATCAAGTGAAAGATTACAGTAACCTGATTCCCGGGCATGGCGGCGTTCTTGACCGGTTCGACAGCCTGATCGCCGGCGGGGCATGGGTTACATGCAGTGCATATATGTTAAATTTTTAAACTCAACCGGATTAACATGGTCAATACTGTTGTTTTAGCTTTCGTATATTTGCTCGGAATAGGTATTTTATTGATATTTAACGAGCTTAATTACAGGCGCCTGAAAGTAAAAGGAGAGATAACCCGCAAATTTGCTCATTTTACAGCCACGCTGGCTACGGTGCCGTTTCCCTATATCTTTACATCCCACTGGTATGTTCTCATTCTGGCCGCCATCTTTTTTGTCGTGTTGTTTGCTACCCAATTTGGCAAACAACTGAAATCGATTCATGATATTGAACGGAAGTCGGTGGGAAGTTACCTGTTGCCGCTTTCGATCTACCTTACCTTTCTGATCTCCAGCTTGCTGGATAATAAATTTCTGTATATCCTTCCCATGCTGATTCTTGCTGTTTGTGATCCCATGGCCGCCATACTGGGAATGAGCACGAAGAAAAACAATGGGAAAATTAAACTGTTTGGCATAAAAACCGCAAAAACAGTCATTGGATCCGGTGCGTTTCTGGTGACAAGCTTCGTCATCAGCCTGATTGCTCTTTATTTTCACCGGGAGGTATTTGACCTGAAAACTTTTTGGTTGGCGATGGCTGTAGCTGTCACCGGAACACTGGCAGAAGTGATTGCCTGGCGGGGGTCGGATAACCTGAGCATTCCGATAAGTGTCGTAATTGTATTAATACTTTTTCTGTAAAAAAACAGTTTTAAATAAAAAGGGAACAGTCGCATAGTATCAAATATATTCAACAGGACAACTATAAAGCATGAAGAGAATAATCATAAACGGAGCCAATGGCTATGTAGCCTCGAACTTTATCAATGAACTGCTTCTTACCCATAATTATGAGGTAGTCGCACTGGTTAGAGCAGATCATAAGTGTTCGGCCAACGACAGAATGAGAAAAACGTTATCCGAAATTAATGATTGTAAATACAAGAAATCTGAAAATCTGAAAGTATACGGTTATTCATTACTTGAAGAAAATTTTTTGATTCCTGAGACGCAATTGAAAGAGATTTTTAGTCAGGACGCCGACTACTTTCATTTTGCTGCCAGTTTGAAGTACGATTTAAAATCGAAGGATGTGATATTCCGTACTAATATCGACGGAGTTGAGAATTCCTTAAATGTATTTTCCAAATTTTCCAAAGCCGGATCGCGTTTCTTTTACATTAGTACCGCATACTCATGCGGTAAAATAACGGAGCCGTTCGAGGAAAGGTTTTATGAGAATGACGAGATCTCCCGGTTTAGGAATTACTATGAGCAGTCGAAGAGGTTTGCTGAAAATGTGGTAAAAAAATATTTGGATGCCAATCAATTGAACGGGCATGTTATCCGGTTGTCGCAGGTTGTAGGAAATAATAAAACGGGGATCACCAAAACGGATTACGGTATTTTTGACTTCGCAAAAAGAATATATAATCTGGCGTACCGGTATCCCAATGAAACCGTTAGGGTAAGGGTTGATCCCGAATCCACTCAGAATCTGATACCGATCGATCTTGTTGTGAATTATTTGTCACGTCTGCTTGAAGTGGAGAAGTTACCGGTGATCATGAATTTTATTGCTAAAAATTCGATTAAAAACGGTCATATAGCAGGTAGCCTCTCCAGGCTTCTGCCGATTCGTGTTATACCTGATAAATCGTTGGAACATTCAGAAATGAATGCCTTTGAACGGATTATCTCCATCGGCATGTCATTTACAAGCAGCTACACCGATACCAATATTTCGTTTGATACCAAAAATCTGGATTCGGTTATTTTATCAGATGGCAACCAGCCAACCGAACAGACCGTATTCCGGATGCTGGAGTATTTTATCGACAATCTTTCGGAAAAGAAAAGAAAGACCGTATATACACCGGCTTCCTGATACAGTCAGTTTTAACTTTTAAAACAAAGCGGCGATTTAATATCAATGAGATGAAACGAACATGTTGCGGCATACACAGATATGAATGAAGCAAATTACCAGCAGCATGTGCGTTCCATCAGGCAACTAAAAACAAATTATTTACTGATGAAAAAAGTTGTAGTTAAAGGGGAAAATATTTTAAATGTGCCCAATCTGATCAGTTTATATCGTCTTTTGGCATTCCCGGTAATCCTGTATCTGGCTTTAACCGGACGGGAACAGGGGTTTGTCATTTTTTTATGTATCAGTCTGGTCAGTGACGTGCTCGACGGAAATATTGCCCGCTATTTTAAATTGCAAACCAATTTTGGGGCAGCGCTCGATAATTTGGCCGACATATGCACGTATGCAATGGCTCTTCTGGGATTATTCCTTTTCAAATGGACCAAAATAGAGCCTCATGCCTGGATCTTATATTTATTTCTGTTTGTTTTTGTACTGAGCTACCTGGTGTCATTTTACCGTTTCGGAAAAATACCGGGTCTGCACCTTTATTCGGCTGTATCAGCAGGATACATTCAAAGTATCTTCTTTTTTGTGCTGTTCGTTTTCGGCTTTTACCCCTGGATGTATTATCTGGCTGTGGGTTGGGGGGTGATCGCCTATATCGAGAAGATTTTCGTACTGCTGCGGCTTGACGATATAAAAATAGGGGTCAAAGGACTCTATTGGTTAGTTAAAAAGAGAAATTGATTGGTGTTGTATGGTATTTCGATTTGTCATTATTGGTTGGATGATTATAGCAAGTTCCGGTGTTTTTGCACAGGAAGTTTCAGGCTATGTGAGAGATTCGAGGAGCAAGGAGCCTGTTCCTTTTACAAACGTGTGGGTTAAAGGAACGCAGCAGGGGACAACAACTGATCTGAATGGTGTGTTTAAAATTGTGGCTCCGGCTAATGATACACTTTCTGTTTCATCAGTTGGATACAGGTCTCAGGAAATTCTGATTAAAAAGAATGAGAATACCCGGTTGACTGTTTTATTGGAAGAGGATGTAAAATTGATCAACGAAGTAACCGTAAAACCGGAAGTCCCACGTGCCAGGGTCTTATTTGAAGAGATTATCAGACACAAAAAAGAAAACCGGGAAAAAGTCCTGGGAGTCAGAAACTATAAAGCGATGGAAACAACTACGGTCTATATTGCGGTCGATACAACCTCCCGCATTATCCGGTCTTTTGGAAATCTGGAAGACGTGACCGTTAAAGTTGATCATCAGAACCTGCGGTTTTCACCGGTTTACCTGTCTGAGAAGGCACAGGATATTTCGGCTGACAGCTCGGGCGTGGTGTATCAAAGGAAGAACAGCATTTTTCCGAGGCTTAATCAGGCCTTCGAGAGTGTCATTCTAAAAAATGTTGTCGTTGATCTGGATTTTTATAAGGACCAGATCTTTATCCTTGACCGAGGTTTTATTTCCCCGATCAGCAATTCAGCGTTGTCGTTCTATAACCTTTACCTGAACGACAGTATCACCGTTGACAGCACAAAATACTTTCGGTTCTCTTACGCGCCCAAAAATAAATACAATCAACTGTTTTCGGGTAGTTTCACCATCGAGGACGGCAGCTTCGCATTGACAAAAATTGATGCCTACATTCCAAGAGAAGCCAATCTGAACTTTGTGAACGGCTTTGATGCCCATGTCATCTACAATAAACTGCCTGATAACGGCTGGTTTTACGATGAACAACAAATCAGGATCAACCTGGCATTAACGCTGAATAAGGATTCGGCATCGAATTACAGCTCGAAACGGATCGATAACGTGTCGAAGGGCAACTGGCTGATCAATAAATCGACGAGGTATTCCAACTCGGCGCGGCTCAACCAGGTTAGGCCCGGCATGTGGAGAAGCCAGCCCGAATTTCAGGTCCGCCAACCACTGGAAGATCCTTATGCCCGCGTCGATAAATTAAAGGAAAATGAAGTGGTTAAAGGGATCGATGCAATTGGCGGAATGGTTTTGACCAGCTATGTCAATGCAGGGAAGATCGATATCGGTCCCGTCTTTGATATTTACAGCACCAACTTAATTGAAGGGAACCGTTTTACCGTACCTTTAAGGACAAGCGAAGAAATGTTTAAAAACTTTTCGGTCGGCGGTTTCCTTGGGTATGGCACAAAAAACAAGGAATTCAAACACGGGCTGAATATGACCTATCAGCCGGAGGAAACCGACCGTTTCCTTTTCAGATTCAGCTACTCCAACGACTACACACTGGTTTCGCAGGACAAATACCTCAGGTTTATTAAAAATAACCCAAACAACCGGGGAACGGGAAACTTTATTGCCATATTCACCGGGCGGGAGCGAAACCCGTATTTAAAGGAAGAAAGGAGTTTTGATTTAAGGGCTGAGTACAATGCGCCAAACGGAGTTCATTTTGAAATGTCACCCTATCTTTTGTCAAGCACCGCGACCCCTTATGTCCGGTTTACGCGCGATGCCATCGATTATGAGCATTACAGGAACTATGGCGTGATGATGGACCTCCGCTTCACCTTTGGTCAGCACTACGATCAATATTTCTTTGACCGGGTCTATTACGTGAATCCTACTCCTGTTGTTAATCTGAGCGTGGATATCGGACAAACGTTGTTGCCCGATGGCAGTATGAAGAATTCAGGACTGTATACCCAGTTCCATGGCGCAATTCAGGGACGCATCAACATGGGACAGATTTTCATGAATTATATCTTCAATGCAGGCTATTTATTTGGTAAAGCGCCTTACGATCTGCTGGATCAACCGGTAGGATCCATGTCGCTGGGCTATGCCAAAGACCGGTATAACCTGTTGCACTTTGCTTCGTTCGCGCATAATTTATACACCAATACGCACCTGCATTTTAACGGAGGAGGTGTGATCCTGAACCGGATCCCCCTGGTGAGGAAAATGAAGTTGCGTGAGATTGTTTCATTTAAAAACCATTACGGGGATCTGACCAAATCCTATGAAGGGGTATTCGATCTGCCCCGATATTACACGAACGACTTCAAAGAACCCTATGCTGAAATCGGATTTGGGATCACCAATATTTTCAAGGTTTTACGTGTGGAATATGTGCATCAGCTCAATTCACACTATAGGAACAGGGATTTTACCGACAACAGCGGGTTCCGTTTCCGGGCTGAAATGAGCTTTTGAGTTGGATTTTGACGGCCGGCGACTGCTGTTTTGATTTGCGCGGTCCCGGCTATTGTTCGCGGTTTTGATAAGAATTGAGCATATGATGATTTGATAAATCCATAATAAAGCGTTAAATTTATTATTCGTGATACGAACATATGAAGCAACTCAGGGATAAAATTGTCTGGATAACAGGTGCATCATCGGGGATCGGGGAGGAGCTGGCTTATGCATTTGCGAGGGAAGGAGCCTTTCTGGTCCTTTCGGCGCGAAACCAGGAGAAACTGGAACAGGTAAAAGCCAGATGCCTGACGATGACCTCCGAATGTCTGGTCAAACCCATTGACCTTTCAAAAATCGGCGAATTGGAAGCCGCAGTAAATTCGGTTTTGGCGCAGACCGGAAGGATTGATCTGTTAATTAATAACGCAGGACGGAGTCAGCGTTCGCTGGCGCAGGAAACACCGCTGGAGATCGACCGGAGCATCATGGAGCTTAATTTTTTCAGCACGGTAGCCTTAACCAAGCTGGTTCTGCCTCATATGCTCAAAAACCGGTCGGGACATCTGGTTGTCATCAGCAGTATCACCGGTAAATTCGGCGTCAGGACAAGAACGGCCTACTCGGCCTCCAAACATGCACTCCAGGGATATTTTGAGTCACTGAGAGCCGAATTGAGTGGCGGGAATATCAGGGTCACGATCGTTTCTCCCGGATTCATCCGGACCAATATATCGGTCAATGCAGTAACCAAAGACGGCTCATCCTATCAGCAGATGGACAAGGGTCAGGCCAAAGGAATGGACCCTTCCATATGTGCTGCCCGGATCGTGAAGGCCGTAAAACGTGACAGGAAAGAGGTTTTAGTTGGAGGAAAGGAGCTGATCATGGTCTGCATCAGACGTTTTGTCCCGGCATTATACCATTGGCTGGTCACAAAAATCAGGAATTAAAGCGCTGAAAGCATAATTAAACAGACGGAATGATGGAAAAAAAGAATATTTGCGGCATTCAACAGATCGGTATTGGTGTAAAAAATGCAAGGGAAGCCTGGAAATGGTACCGGAAAGCATTCGGAATGGACATCAACGTTTTCGAGGATACCGCCGTAGCCAAACTGATGCTGCATTATACAAACGGAAAGGAATGTGAGCGATATGCCGCCCTGGCGATGAACATGGAAGGAGGGGGTGGTTTCGAGATCTGGCAGCATACCGGGATGACGCCAAAGCCCCCGGTATTTGATTTGAGACTGGGCGACACAGGCATTTTTATCTGCAAGATGAAGTGCCGCGACATTCAGAAGGCTTTTCGTGAACACCAGTCGTCCGGACTAAACCTGGTGGGGACATTGAGTAAAGATCCGCAGGACCATTTCCACTATTATCTGAAGGATCCTTACGGCAATCTTTTTGAAGTCGTGGAAGAGTCGGTTTACTACAGGAGGCAGAAGTCAGTGACCGGCGGTGTGGCGGGAACGGTGATCGGGGTTTCTGACATCGATCAGGCAAAAAAAGTATATGCCGGCGTTCTTCAGTATAATCAGGTTGTGTACGATGAAAGCGGACAGTTTGATGATTTGGCTGCATTGCCCGGCGGAACTGAAAAGTACAGGCGGGTGTTGCTGAAGCACGAATTCCGAACAGGTCCCTTCAGCAAATTGCTTGGTCCCACTCAAATTGAATTAATCCAGTCATTGGAACGTAAACCACGGAAAATATACCAGGACCGTATCTGGGGTGAGCTGGGTTTTATCCACCTGTGTTTCGATATTATCGGAATGGATCTCCTGAAAGAGGAATGCGGGCAGGAAGGGTTTCCGTTCACCGTGAACAGCGCCGACAGTTTCGATATGGGCTCGGCGGCCGGGCATTTTTCCTATATTTCAGATCCCGACGGTACACCCATCGAGTTCGTGGAGACCCACAAGCTTCCCATTGTTGAAAAGCTGGGCTGGTACATGAATCTCAAAGGCAGGGATCCGAAAAAATCACTGCCCGACTGGATGGTTAATACCTTGAAATTCAGCAGAGTTAAGGATTAATGCATGATCTTTTCAAAGGGTCGTCCTGGTCCATTCGGTTGTTGGGATAATTATAGCTGATCACCGGGTATGCTGTCTAAGCAGTTCCCGCGCCAGCTTATCTGCTTCAATATTGTACAGAACGGGATTTTCCTGATTGTTCTGCATTGCTGCAGGCCTTTGATGAGCTTCAACTTTCACAAACTCAATGTCATGTGTTTCAATTTGCAGAATAAGGTTCTGTAACAAATCAGGGTTTTGGACAGAAGCTCCTTTTTTTGTATGAAAATGATTCTTTTTTAGTCTTTCTTTTCTTTGCGGTATTCTCACCACGTACTGGCTGTCGGTATAAATGACCATGGACGCACCGGGGTGATTCTCATTTACAAAGTCGATACTATAAATAACCGCCAGCAGTTCCATGCGGTTATGAGTTGTTTCATGGGTTATTCCTTTCAGATAGGTTTTCCCGTCACCAGTCAGCAATATGGCAGTCCATGCTCCCGTTTTCTGCCGGGTGTGACAGCTCCCGTCCGTGAATATTTTAATGACCTGCTGTTGCACTCAATGGTATGTATTCTTCATTTTAATGCCAAGACTTCGTTCAATGGCTTTGAGACCGGTAAACTCGTCTTTACTGATCAGACTCAGGCATATTCCGGTGTTGCCGGCCCGGGCCGTGCGCCCGCTTCGGTGCGTGTAATAATCAATTTGTTCCGGCATCTGAAAATGAACAACATACGCCAGGTTGTCGATATCAATTCCGCGTGCAGCAATATCGGTTGCAACCAGTATCTGTAATTTCTCACTTTTAAAGGCGCGCATCACCTTGTCCCGTTCTTTCTGGAGCATATCGCCCTGTAACGCATCTGCCGCATACTTTTTTTCAGTTAACTGGCCCGCCAGTTCTCTGGCTCCCGACTTGGTGCGGCAGAAAATAATGCCCCGCTTTTTACCCTGCGATTTTAAAAAGTTAAAGAGAATGGTCATCTTTTCTTTTGCATCACAGGTCACATATTGGTGATCGATCTTTTTGCTGATCACTTCAGAGCTGTCCAAAATGACTTTAAAAGCATCAGGAGCTAAAAATGTCTTGATAATGATCTTGATTTCCTGGGGCATGGTTGCCGAAAATAACCAGGTATGCCTGCTGCCGGCAGTCTGATTTAAAACATGGGTCAGTTCTTTTTTGAACCCCATGCTGAGCATTTCATCGGCTTCGTCCAGCACAATGGTCTTCACGTGATTGAGGCTGACGGCTTTACGCTCCAGTAAGTCAATGAGACGACCGGGCGTGGCCACCAAAATATGCGTGGGGCGCGATAAAGCCTTCATCTGAGCTTCGATATGCGCACCTCCGTAAACACATTCGGTGAAGATTTTCTTTTCGGAATATTTGGTGAAGCGAAAAAGCTGCCTGGCAATTTGTTGCCCTAATTCACGCGTGGGGGTCAGTATTAAGCCCTGAATCTGATCAGAGCCCGTATGAATAGCCTGTAAGAGCGGAAGTCCAAAAGCAGCGGTTTTGCCTGTACCTGTAGGTGCTTGTCCAATAAAATCCGTACCTTTTTCAAGTAAAAACGGAATAGCCTTTAATTGTATCGGACTTGGATTTATAATTTTAATTTCCCGGAGCGCTTTTACGAAAGCTTCGGAAACTCCTAATTCAGAGAACGTTTTCAAAATGATTATTTATTAATTCGGGCACAAAGATAACTGAAATCTGTCTAATACAACGGATTAGTCAGCTTATTCGCCGGAAATTAAAAAAAGCGACCGAGCTGTTTCATCCGATACCCGGAATTTTTGCCCCAAGAGGGTGTAGTAAGAAGAACACCAATGACCCCCAGGTCATTGGTGTTCCGGATTAAAAAAGTTACTGACAGGTAGAATTAACTGTACCGGGAGTTCCAAAATCGCCGGTTGAATAGGAGAGGGTTGCAGCACACCAGTTCTGTCCCTGCCTGGCACCGTCGATCGTGGTTACAGCAGGATTGAGCTGAAGCGATTTGCCTGCAGGCGGCATGTCGAATCCTTCAACCCTGAAATCGATACAGCACAAGACGGTTCCGTCACTGGTTTCGATACTCAGTTCAAGTCCCGAATTGGTGAGATTTAACCAGCCACAAACATAATCAACATCGGCGGTTGCGGCAGCGGTCTTTCCAATTACGGCATAATTTCCCGGAGCAAGGATCACATCCGAATTGATCGTATGGGGGGTTGCAGCACTGGTGCTCCTGCGGAGAACCATACCGTTTAAATTAACGGTTGAACCGAAGTTGTTGTAGATTTCGATCCATTCACCCTCGGCGTCAGGGACTTCGTCTGGATCGCACATGATCTCGGTGATCAGCAGGTTTCCGTTACCCGGATCTGTGGGTTCTTCCGGGATCGACGCTCCATCGTCGGTCAGGTTCACCAGGATGGTCTGAAACGACTCATCCACGGAAATCGTGATCGCATCAAAGCCATCGGGCGAAGTATCAATATGGATTTCGTAGTGCTTTCCGGCCTCGGTGCCGCTGATGTTTCCGGAAAGTGTTTTGCTTATCGGTGTTTCACCCGACAGGTAAGTCAAGACCGATTCCAGATGGAGGGTTCCGGGCTTAAAATATCCGGCGCGGGTTTCACCTTTGGCAAAAGTGAGGGTATCCGTGCTGTTGAAGACCATGGAATAATAATCGCTGAAGCTGCCGGCTACCCGTTCTGAGTACACCACGGTGATCCGGGCATTGCTGGGCTTACAGACCAGGCTTACATTTGACGTTTGTTTACTGACAACAGTAAACGTTTCGGATTTTCCATAATAACATGGATTATCGAAAGCAGGCACGGTACTCGTTCCGTAGGAAGCAGTCACGTAATACTCGCCTTCGGCGAGCGCGATTGATTCAGGTAATTCAGAGGCATGTTCAAAAGTCATAACCGGACTTGATCCGTTTGCTTTAAAAATCTCAACTTTGAACGCTCCGGGATCGATTGCCCTGGTTGCAGGCGTATCGTCATACACCAAAACGGCCAGGTCAATACGAAGCTTTAAAGTACCCTGAAATTCATCAGACAGGGAGATCATCTCATTTTTGGCGCAAGAGCAGAAAAGCAGCATGAACACCAAAAAAAGAAACACGGGTGGCAAAAGTTTGATTTCTGGTTTCATATATACTAACAATTAGCAATTTAGATAGCCGGATTATTCTTTTTATATATCTTGAATATCAGGATATTAATGCTTTTGTAATGTAAAATTAAACAAATCATTTCCTTCCTGTCAATGGAAAAAGGGACCTATTTGATGAAGCACTATGTTTTTTTGACGAAGTGACGTTCCGGCTTCATGAAAGGCATATTCGGCATCCGGTATTTTGTCCGGATCTTTGAAAAAAAATAAAGCAGAGCATTTTTATTCGTAAATTTGAACGGTAACTAAAAATTGAAGTTATGCGTTCAATTAACCCTTTTACGAATGAATCCGGCCAAACTTATCAAGATCATACCGAAACCGAAGTAAAACAAATCATCAATGATGTTGCCAAAGCCTGGCTGACCTGGAAAGAGACCTCCTCTGACGCGCGTAAAAATTACCTCCTGAAGCTGGAAAGTCAGTTAATTCATGATCAGGAGCGTTTGTCCGGTATGATGGTGAATGAGATGGGAAAAGTCAGAAGGGAAGCGTTGGGCGAGATTAAAAAATGCGCCTGGGTCTGCCGTTATTACGCAGAAAACGGAGCCGGTTTCCTTCAGAATGAAATTATCACGACCGAGGCATCCGAATCCTATATCAGTTTTCAGCCCCTGGGGACAATTCTGGCGGTTATGCCCTGGAATTTTCCGTTCTGGCAGGTGTTCCGATTCCTGGCTCCGGCTTTGATGGCCGGAAATACAGCCGTTTTAAAGCATGCCAGCAATGTGACAGGTTGTTCGCTGACGATTGAGGAGACCATCCGAAAAGCCGGCTTGCCGGAAAATGTTTTCAGGAGCCTGCTGATTGGAGGAAAAGAGGTTGAACAGGTCATTCAAAATCCCCAAATAAAAGCGGTGACGCTGACAGGAAGCACACCTGCAGGTAAATCGGTTGCCGCGGCCGCGGGGGCCGTATTAAAAAAGACCGTGCTGGAATTGGGTGGGAGCGATCCTTACCTGATCCTGCCGGACGCCGACATCGATGAAGCTGCCAAATTGTGCGTGACCAGCCGCTTGCTTAATGCCGGACAAAGCTGTATTGGCGCCAAACGGTTCATTGTACACGAAGCCGTTTATGATCAGTTCCGGGACGCCTTTCTCCGCTTGATGCCGCAAGCACGGTACGGAGACCCCAATGATGACCAAACAGCTATCGGACCATTGGCCAGACATGACTTACGTGATGATCTGCACAAGCAGGTTAAGGCATCTGAAGAGAAAGGTGCAAAAATAGTGTGTGGCGGATTTATTCCTGAGCATGAGGCGGCGTATTACCCGCCAACCATCCTTGAGAATGTGATGCCGGGCATGCCTGCCTGGGAAGAAGAGCTGTTTGGTCCCGTCGCTTCCCTGATCAGGGTACAATCGGAAGAAGAAGCCGTAAAAATTGCCAACGACACTGTTTTTGGCTTAGGGGCCGGTATATTTACTTCGGATATTTCCAAGGCAAAAGAATTGGCAGAAAAAGGCATCGAAGCCGGTTGCGTATTTGTCAATGATTTTGTGAAATCTGATCCCCGCCTGCCTTTTGGGGGTATAAAAGAAAGTGGTTATGGCCGTGAACTGGCTGTTTTGGGCATCCGGGAATTCGTTAACATTAAAACGGTGGTGATCCGGTAAAGCCTATGCTGCAAAAAGGATCACCAACAACCTTAGGAACCGGGAATATCTGGCATTTATTGCTTCAATATGCCATTCCTTCTGTCATTGCCATGACGGCTTCATCGCTTTACAACATTACCGACAGTATTTTTATCGGTCACGGTGTTGGCCCGATGGCGATATCGGGATTGGCCATTACCTTTCCTTTGATGAATCTGGCCGCTGCATTCGGATCGCTGGTGGGAGGAGGCGCTTCCTCTCTGATGTCGTTGCGCCTGGGACAAAAAGATTATGAAACGGCCAACTGTATCCTCGGGAACGTGTTCACACTGAACCTGATCATTGGAATATGCTATTCCGTAATTGTTCTTTTGTTCCTGGACCCGATCCTTTACTTTTTTGGAGCGAGCAGCGAAACCATCGTGTATGCGCGCGATTTTATGCAGATTATCACGATTGGGAATGTGGTCACCCATCTTTATTTGGGATCGAACGCGCTGCTCAGGGCATCCGGCAGTCCCCGAAAATCCATGCTTAACGTTATTTCTACGGTCATCCTGAATATCATACTGGCACCTCTGTTTATTTTTGGATTCGGATGGGGAATACGGGGAGCTGCTCTTGCAACCGTATTGTCCCAGACCATCATGCTGACATTGCAGATCAGATTTTTCCTTGACAAAAAGAACTTTATTCATCTCCAAAAGGAGACTTTCCGCCTCAGACGTAAAATAGTTGTCGATTCTTTAGCCATCGGGATGGCCCCGTTTATGATGAATGCTGCCGGGTTTATCGTCATCATCGTGATCAATCAAAGTCTGATTAAACATGGGGGTGATCTGGCCGTTGGCGCATACGGGATTATTAACCGGATCGGATCGCTCTTTCCGATGGTCATTCTGGGCTTGAATCAAGGCATGCAACCCATCGCGGGTTACAATTTTGGAGCCGGGCAAACGGACCGGGTAAACCGCGTCTTAAAACTGACCATCATTTTAGCGACCGGCGTGATGATGGTGGCTTTTCTGCTAAGCCAGTTTTTCCCCCGAACGGTTGTCTCCGCTTTCACGAGCGACAAAACCCTGATTGATATTGCTGCCCCTGGGTTAAGGACTGTACTCTTGTTTTTTCCAATTGTTGGTTTTCAGATGGTGACTTCAAACTTCTTCCAGAGCATTGGTATGCCCGGGAAAGCCATTTTTATGTCACTGACCCGGCAAGTGCTTTTTTTACTGCCATTCCTGCTTGTCTTTCCTCGCCTGTTCGGTGTGAACGGAGTCTGGTACAGCATGCCGGCAGCCGATTTGCTGGCAAGTGTTGTCGCCGGGTATGTGCTGATCAAACAATACCGTAAATCGAATAAACCTAAAACCGGAAATAAACCATGAACGAAAAGTATTTTATTAATATCGGAAGGCAACTGGGTAGTGGTGGCCGGCAAATCGGTGAGAAGCTGGGCAATCAGTTGAAAATTCCTTTCTATGACAAAGAGCTGATCCAGATTGCTTCGCAGGAGAGCGGTTTGGGAAAGGAATTTTTTGAGCAGGCCGATGAAAAGACCAGTCACAGCATTATCGGAGGATTATTTGGTATGAGAAGTTCGTTGATCGATGAGATTTATTCAAATTACTATCTGAGCAATGAAACCTTATTCCAGATACAGAGCGATGTGATCCGTGGACTGGCGGAAAAGAGTTCATCTGTTTTCATCGGGCGATGCGCGGATTACATCCTGAAAGATTTTCCCCGTTGCCTGAACGTGTTTATCAGCGCTGATATGAATGACCGGATAAAACGCATCTCCGCCATACAACAGATAACAGAAAGTAAGGCCCGCGATTTCATCGAAAAAATGGACAAAAAGAGAGCAGCCTATTATAACTATTACAGCAACAAGATTTGGGGTGCAGCCCAATCCTATCATTTATGCATCAATTCATCGGTGCTTGGAATTGAGGAGACTGCAAATCTTATCGCGCACATGGCTGAGCGAAAGCTCGGATTTGATCCCAAGCGCTAGGCTTTTCCCATACTGAATACCGGATAAATTCTGATGTTGAAGAAAGGAAAACCTTCCGGCAAATGAAACGTAGGTTTAAAAAATAGATTAGTTTTAACGAAAAATTTAGGAAGATGAACCTGCATATTTCACTGCCGGAATTTGCTGAGATCGATAAGAAACTCACGTCTGTGAAACAACTGTCCAGCTATGATCCGCTTATTTCACTGATCAGAGACCGGTTTTCGGAGAAGATCACCCATCACCTGGCCTCACTGAAGGCGGGGAAGCAGAAAACCGCTGCAGAACGGGACCGGCCGGATAAATATACCTATGAGGAACTGAAAGACATTTATCTCGGTCTGGGCAAGGAACGGGCGGTTGTTGAATTGATGTTCGATATGGCCGGCCAGATGCTTTCTTCAGCCAGTATCCGCCTGCTTGCAGAAATCCTTCTGGGCGAGACCAGCTATCGCGACGGCGAACGGTATTTACTGAGCATCAAAGGTGACAGGCAGCAAACGTCAAAGCCTGAATCGATCGGGGCGGAAATGGAGCAACTGGTTGAATGGTACAATCAATCGGTGAAGACTGGTCATGAACATCCTGTTGCCCGCGCAGCATGGCTGCACTACCGACTCACAGTGATCCATCCCTTCACCGACTGGAATGGGCGGATCGCGCGTCTGCTGCTGAATCATACGCTGATGCGGGATGGCTACCTTCCAGTACTTATCCGCCGCGACGAACGGCTGAAGTATTACGAAACCCTTGAAAAAGCCGACCGGGGTAATCCGGAACCGCTGATCCGCTTTATCGCGGCAAAGGAGCTGGAGTCCATTCAGGAGTTCGTGACCGGACCCGATTACCTTTCGATTCAGGCCAAATATGAGCTTGAACGAAAACTGAAAGACCTGGACAAGGGAGAAAAATGTATTGTTCTCACCGAAGACAGTGCAACCAGTAATTTGCTTGGCGTCTTGCTTCAGTCATCCGGCTTTAAAATGGCGGAGACATCACTCATTTCGTACAGGGGATGTTCAAACCTCGGTTCCGCGAACCTGTTTTCGATTTTTGTGAAGGAAAAAATGCCGGGAGTGAAGATACTGGTGCATCGCGACCGCGATTACCTGACCGACACAGAGATTGCCGGACAACGCGAAAGCTTCAGCCGGATCGACACCCACCTGTTTGTGACGAGGGGTACCGATATCGAAAGCTATTTCCTGAACAAGAGCCATATTCATTTCTGTCACCCCGCGATCGCAGAAGAACAGGCGCAGAAAATGATCCTTCAGGCCATGAACGATGTCTTTGCAAAATCGGTTGATTATCTGTGGAAAAAGGAATTCGGAAGGAATAAGGCGGAAAATCACAGCCATTTAGGCAGAGCAGTGGAGGAGCTGGTGAAGGAAAACATGGTCAGGTTCACGCACGGGAAAACAGCACTGAAAGTCCTGAGCCAGATGATCCAGGATCATTTGCGGGGAAAAGTCTTCATCGAAAAAGCTTCGCCTTTTTTGAACATACCCGAATTAAATCGAATAGCCGTCTCCATTTGGAGCAAACCACAATAAAATGAACAAGTGAAACCTACAGTACTGATCATTACCGTTCGTAAGCGCCTCATCGTGATGCCGCGTAATACGTAAACTGTAATTGAATAAATTGAAAAGATAAACGGATGAAACTGCTTGTTGTGGAGGATAATCTGGACCTGCTGGAGGCTGTTCATGAAACGATGCTTTCAGAAAAATATCTCTGCGAAATTGCAGCGAATTATCCTGATGCACATGAAAAAATATTTTTATATGCCTACGATATTTTCATCGTGGATATTAACCTCCCCGGAGGGTCAGGACTCGATCTGATCAGGGAGATCAAAACAGTGAATCCTGAAACGGGAATTATTGTTATTTCGGCACGGAATTCACTCGACGATAAACTGGAGGGATTTGACCTGGGCGCGGACGACTATGTTACCAAGCCGTTTGACATGGCCGAATTAGTGGCGCGGGTCAAATCACTTGTCAGGCGACGTTTTTTTTCTGGCAGCAATACCGTCAGCAATGGCGGGATCACGATCAATACAACGACACGTGAGGTTTGGGCAATGGATCGTGAGATCGGTCTTACCAAAAGTGAATTCGACATTCTCCTTTTCTTCTTTTCCAATCCGGGAAGGGTGCTGACCCGCGAAAGTATTGCAGAACACATCTGGGGCGACAATATGGACCTGGCCGACTCTTTCGATTTTATTTATTCCCATATCAAGAACCTGAGAAAGAAAATCATGGAGACGGGCTGCAGCAACCCCATCAGGGCCGTTTACGGAATAGGGTATAAGTTTGAACCGGGACAGGCATGAATATGAAGTTAATTAAGCGTACCTATACCTACACTGCATTATCGCTGATCCCGGTCATCATTCTCGGGAGCCTCTTCTGTTATTACATGATCGAGTATATTTCGTATGAAGAAACGGATGAATTCCTCACGTACGAGATGCAGCGGCTGGTCGATTATCACAAGGACAATAATGACCTGCCCCAGTTTCATCAGGTAACAGATATCTTACCCGGAGTGAAATATGATATGCCCACGTTCAGGGATACGCTGATCCTTGAACCGGCCGATAACGAAATGGTCCCATACCGGGAGCTTTATTTTACGATCAATCACAAAGGGGAGGACCAAACCCTTGTTTTGAGGCATTTGCTGATTGGGCGTGATGACATTGCTGAGGGTACTATTCTGATCATAGCCGGCCTGATGATGTTGATTACTTCTATCTTGTATGTGATTGTCAATCACATGACAGGAAAAATCTGGACACCCTTTTATAAAACACTTGACAGACTGATTCATTTTAAGATCAGCGGGCCGCTGCCCGAATTCCCGGAAACCGATATTGATGAATTCAGGTCATTAAATACGACACTGAAAACTCTTTTAGGAAAAATTTCGGCCGATTACCGGCACAATAAGGAATTTAGCGAGAATTCTTCGCACGAATTGCAAACGCATTTGGCCATCATCCGTGCCACAACCGAAAAATTATTAAATATCCCGGATGCGACACCTTATGCAGAAGAACTGCAGAAAGTGTATGCTGCTTCCAACAAACTTTCACAGGTTCAAAAATCGCTTTTGCTTTTAAGTAAAATCAACAACCGTGAATACAGCAACACGGTGAGGATTGATGTTCAGCAACAAGTAGAGCAGTCACTCCGGCTTTTTGGTGAGGCCGTTGCCATTCGTGAAATCACGGTAACCAGGCAACTGGAACCATGCTTCCTGGTCATGGATGCAGGTCTCGCGGAAATTCTGACGAACAACCTGATCAAAAATGCGGTCAAACACAACATCCAGCAAGGCCAGATCGCTGTCACTCTTGACGCTTCTTCGCTGATCATTGAAAACAGCGGGACTGATCTTCCCGGTAATGCCGAGACCATGCTCGAACGTTTTGCAAAGGGAAAAGACGGAAATATCGGTATTGGTCTTGCCATTGTGAAGCAGATCTGCGAATTGTACAATTTCAATATTTCTTACATCGTCTCAGAGCAGTCCCGCCATAAAGTGACAATTTCATTCCGGTAAACGAAATCTCCAAATTCTCTACAGAATCGCTCCATATGTTTGTCTCAGTTAATCATTAAAACTGAGATATGAAGAGGTTATATGGATTCTTAATTGCCGGTGCACTCATGGTGACGGCAGCACAGGTTCAGGCACAGTACAAAGGCCCCGGCGCTGCCGGAAAACTGCTTACGGTAAAGGAGGTGACCAAGAGCGCTTACAAACTCGACCGCAACGATATCCGGGTCAAACTCCACGGGTTTATCACCGAACAGATTAATGGAGATACCTACTGGTTCCAGGATACGACAGGAAAAATCAGGATTGAAATTGAAAAGGATCAGCTTCCTGTCACTCCCTTTGATGACAAGACAAAACTGTACATCGTTGGTGAGATCGATTATGATCTGCTGGAAGGAACAGAAATCGAGGTGGAACATCTGGAGATCAACTAATACACGATATAAACTGATCGAATCGTGAGATTCAGGAGTAACCCGAAAATCCGGAACAGAGTAGGGAACATAAAAGATTTATTGTATGAGAAAACAGATTTTATTGCTTTTTGTCGTGATGTCGTTTGCTTTTGCCGCATGTGAAGAAGATTCAGACTCAGACGCATTCCTGTATAAAGTTCCCTCGGAACTTGAGGCTTACGTGGATCTTCATTTTCCTGAACAAACGATTATCCAGGCCGTCTGGGACGCTGAAGGGGAGGAAAGCAACTACGAGTTGCTGCTGGATAACCTGACAAGACTGGAATTTGGCCTTGATAAAAAAGTGATTGAAATTGGCGGTAGCTCAAAATTACCGGATTCAGTTATTCCTGCCGGCATTTTAAGCTATATATCATCCAATTATGAGAGTCAGCATATTATCGGATGGGAACTTGAAGCCGGATACCAGCAAATTGAATTAAATAATCAACTGGAACTCGAATTTGACATGGACGGGAAATTTGTAAGGACAGACGATTAATTTACCAGAGACAAAAGACCTGCCAAAGCTGAAGGAACAGCCATTGGCAGGTCCTTTTTATTAATTGTTTTAGATCCCGCTGAAATCGACGCTGCTAAACATCATGGACGGAATTCGCCAGGAAGAATTCAGTTCAGGATCGTTGCCCACTTCCACCAGTTCGTTCCAGAACACGTTCATGTTCCCGCTGATATTCATTTCGGAAACAGGCTTGACCAGCGTCCCGTTTTCGATCAGGAAGCCATCGATGCCATAAGAGAAATCGCCGGTCGACCCATTGGTGTTCCCGCCATTGAAGCCGGTAACAAAGATGCCGTTTTTTACAGAAGCGATCATTTCATCCAACGATTGTGTCCCCGAAGTTAATATCAGATTTGACGTACTGCCCGTAGTCGGCTCCATTTCCAGCTTTTTCCCGTAATAGGTATCAACAAAATAGGTTCTTAATATCCCCTTTTCAAATACAGCGCGTTTCTTCGCCGCCAGCCCTTCGCTGTCGAATAACCGGGATCCGCTTCCTGAAACAATAAAGGGATCGTCGGTCAGGTCTAATTTCTCCGAGCCGGTTTGTTCTCCTATTTTACCAATGAGAAATGAATTTTTTTGCTGAATGTTGAATGCATTCAGTGCTTCGACCAGCGGGCCCAAAAGTCGGCCGGCAATCCTGTTTTCAACAACCATGGTATATTTTCCCGAATTCACTTTTTGCTGCCCGATCCTTTTTAGTGCACGCGATAAAGCAACTGAAGCAATGTCTGACTTTTTGAGTCCGTCAAAAGAAAGGGATCGCTCCGCCCAGTAATCGCTGGGTCGCGCATTTCCGCCATTCACGGATACCGATGCATAGAGGCTGAAGCTGCTGTTTGCGGTTTTTCCTTCAAACCCATTGCTTGTGACAAGGACCCGGTCCCCGGTGTAATCATTATACCCGGCTGTAACGGAAATGATCCGCTCATCCTTTTTGTAGGCTTCATTCTCCACCTGAAATGCGAGTTCTACTTTTTTAGCAGCATCCACCTGATCGTAACCTTTATCCTCGGTTTGCAGATCAGGTCCATCCCCTTTATAATAAAGATCGGGTGCCGGAAGAGTACGGAAAGGATCCTCAGCCAAAAAGCGGGTGCCTGCTATCGCCTCTTCAATAAAACGCGCCAGTTCATTCTTGTTCAGCCGGTTTGTTGAATGAGAGGAATATTTTTTGTCAACAAACAGCCTGATGTTCAGGTTGCTTTGGATGGCTTCTTTCAACGTGTCAATTTTTTGCTCGCGAACATCGACATTGCTGCTCTTGCTTTCCGAGATCGTCACGCTCGCTTCATTGGCTCCGTTTTTCAGCGCATGGTCAATGGCCCAACGCGCCAGCTTATATTTTTCTTCTTGTGTCATAGGAAAGATGTAAAATTGTTTATCGTTACAGGTTACAGGCTCATTACCCATTCACTCCGCCCACGGTTAATTTCTTCACCAGTACAGTCGGAAGTCCACAGGTCACCGGCACACTTTGTCCGTTTTTCCCACAGGTCCATGTGCCGTTGTCGATCCGGAAATCAGATGCGCACATGCTGATGTCAGCCAGGGCCTGGGGACCGTTGCCAATAATGTTGATATCTTTAATGGGTTGGGTGATTTTCCCGTTTTCAATGAGGTATCCGGATTTGACAAAGAAGGTAAAATCGCCGGCGCCAATCTTGACTTCTCCGTTGCTGAAGGTATCCACATAAATCCCGTTTTTCACCTGGGCGATAATTTCTTCTTTGCTGTGAGGCCCTGTTTCCATATAGGTTGCGCGCATCCGGGGTAGGGGAACATGACGGAACGATTGCCTTCGTCCATTTCCTGATGGCTCTACCTTGTAAAAGTTTGCACTGATCCTGTCGTGAATATAACTGTTGAGGATTCCCTCTTTTACCAGATAGGTCTTCCGGGAGGGATTTCCTTCATCGTCCATGTTAATTGAACCCCGGTTGGAGAGAAGGGTTCCGTCATCAATGATGTTGACAAAGCTTTCAGCAACTTTTTTCCCCATTTTGTCTGAAAAGATCGAAGTTCCCTTCCTGTTAAAATCGGCTTCGAAGGTATGCCCGATCGCTTCATGAAGCAGGATCCCGGATCCACCGGCTCCCATCACAACAGGCATTTCTCCTGCTTTGGGTTTGGTAGCTTCGAACAGAGTGGCCGCCCGGTCGACTGCTTCCCGCGAAATTTCATCAATCAAATCATCCGACAAAAACTCAAAACCCGTTCTAAAGGACCGGGATGCATATGAATTTTCTATCCTGCCGTCTTTTTCCATGATGCAAAAGGCTCCCATACTAACCATCGGCCTGTAATCGTAAGATAAAACTCCTTCGGAAGTATAGAGCAATACGTAAACACTTTCGTCGGTGAGCGAGGCGTTGACCTTGGTGACCCGTTGATCGAGCGAAAATACTTTTTCATTAATCTTTTGCAGGTAAGGAATCTTTTCCTTTACAGAAACATCTTCCCATGATTTCTGAATCGCATAATAATTCGCAGGAATGGATTCAGTGATATCCTGTGGCTCAATCGCCATTGTCCCGCTGGCAATATTGGCCGCCGTTTGGGCTGCTTTCAGCAAAGCTTCGGGAGTAATGATCTCTGAATAGGCGAAACCCGTTTGGTCACCCTTTAACACACGGATACCCACACCAAAGTCAATATTGGAGTATGCCCGGTTCACTTTGCCATCCTCTAATCCGAGGCTGCCCAGGATCCGGTGTTCAAAAAATAAGTCGGCATAATCGCCTCCTTTGCTGAGACCGGCTGCAATGACCTTTTGCAGCAGTTGAGGACTTACTTCAAAATGGTCCAAATAGGCTTTAGCCCCTTCAGATAAAGGAAAGCCCTGACAGGACTGGACCATCGGGGGCATCAGCAAACTTGCTGCAGCCACTGTTCCGCTTGTTTTTAAAAAATTTCGTCGGTCGATTGTCATTGTTTTCGGTTTTTAAAAGCAATTGAATTACGATAAGAAAAGATTATCTATAAGACGGATAACGATGTATAAAATTACAACTTCCAAACGAAAAGAATCAGTTTAAACACAATCTTTTTGTAAAAAACCTGGATCATGCCTGTGCCCAAATAACTCAGACAGGGAAATCTCCTACTTTTCAACGGGTAAGGTAAATCGAAAAATAGTTCCCCTTCCTGATTCTGATTCAACAGAAATTTCTCCGCCCATTAATTCGACCAGGTTTTTGACAATCGACAGGCCAAGACCTGTTCCTCCATGAAGCTTGGTGATGGTTTCGTTGACCTGCCTGAAGCGCTCGAAAACAGCAGATTGAAGTTCCTTTTTTATCCCAATACCGGTATCGGATACGAAAAAGCTGACCTTGTTTCCGGCAATGCCTGAAACCCCAAACTGAATTTCTCCTTTTTCGGTAAACTTGATCGAATTACTTAACAAATTCATAAAAATCTGATAAAACCGGACGCGGTCCTGATTCAAAAATAAAGGTTCATTCAGGGTGATCAGTTTAAGGCGGATCGCATTCATATCAAGCTCATCCAGCCGCTTTATAAAGACCATGTTCAGTTCATCCAGTACCTTTTGAACATCAAAACGGGTATTGAATATTTTCAATTGTCCTGTTTCCAGTTTGGAAATATCCAGAATATCGTTAATGATCTGGAGCAAATTATCTGAGCTGCGGTTGATGATCGATACATATTCCTCCTTTTCATGGGATGAAATGGTTTCATCGGAAGCGAGAATACTTGAAAAGCCGAGAATCGTGTTCAGCGGAGTGCGGATCTCATGACTCATATTGGCCAGAAACGCCGACTTTAAACGGTCACTTTCTTCGGCTTTATTCTTGGCTTGCTCCAAATCGGCAATGACTTTGACAGAATCAGTGATGTCCATATTCATTCCTCTCAATTTGACCAGTTCTCCGTCAACAAATTCAGGAATGATCTTATTCAGGATCCACTTGATGCGATTGCCCGGAAGGGCAATCCTGAACTGAATACTGATTGGTACTTTTTGAGCCAGTATCCGCTGATAACCTTCATCCAGCAAGTGCCGGTCTTCGGCTAGTATGAAGCTTTTGAAATCATCATAGTTTGGGGTAATTTCTCCGGGTTGAAGCCCAAATAAACGGAAACAGTTTTCGGACCATTCTGTTTTATTTTCAGCAAGATTGTATTCCCAACTCCCGATTTGCGCGATTTCCTGGGACTCCTTCAATGAGTTTTCACTTCTGATGAGAGCATCTTCCGCTTTCTTCCGTTCGGTGTAGTCCTGATAAATTACCAGGCTTTGCTCTTCGCCATCCCAAATCAGCATTTTCCTGTATACATGGAGACTACGGACACTGCCATCCCTGCGTTTGATTTCAATTTCATACTCCGGTTCCACATTCTCGCCTTTTTTCCGCCTTTCCTTCCGACGGACATGCATCCGGATACCATCTTCCGTATATCTTTTTTCGACAGGCGTTTCATGATATTCCCCGATACTGTTGAACCCATAAATGTCAAGCAGCGCTTTGTTCATATATAACGTATCCCCGAAATCGGTTAAAATACGCATTCCCAGGGGCGATTCATCCATCGATCGCCGGAAGTTTTCCCTGGACTGGATCAACGCCTGTTCTGCTTTTTTCTGTTCGGTAATATCTGTAATCGTACCGATATAGCCCTGGATTTTACCGTCGGCAGCAATTTCGGGTATCGCTTCCCCAATAACCCATGTTTCGCTGTTCCCGGGCTTCAGAAACCGGTATTGAGCCAGCGACAATTGATTCCCCTGAACATCATTGATCCAGTTTCGGTGCAGTAACTCACGGTCATCCGGATGTACGGCATTTAACCATTCGTTACCAAGAGCCTGTTCCCGGCTTACCCCACTCAATTCACACCATCTGGGATTGACATAGGTGGTCAGCCCGCCGGGATCTGTCCTGAAAATGCCCACAGGTGATTGCTCAGTCAGTGTATGGAACAAGACTTCGCTTGCATGCAATTCGTCAGTGGCCTTTTTTTCTGTGGTAAAATCCTTGGCAATGCCCATGATCTCATAGATATTGCCTTCACTGTCGGTGAGTGGGACTAGGGTGATGTCGAGGTATTTTTCTCCCGTCACCGGAAAATGAAGCATTATTTTGAGGTGCTGGATCTCTTTTGTACGTATGGCTTCTTTCAGCGCCGGCAAATATTTCCTTACAGCTTCCCGGGGCCAGAGTTCTTCATCCTTTTTTCCAATGAAGTAGGAGGCCGGATGGCCGGTAATATGAAGAATGGTTTGATTGACAAATTGTATTTTCAGGTCAAGATCGCAGATGATCAGCAAATCCGGAAAATTTTCGACTGCCCGGAGAAAGCGCTCGCGGCTTTCCCGGATTTCCCTTTGTTTTTGACGTTCATCGGTTTGATTGCGGAAGACCAGAACCGCGCCAATGATCTTTTCATTTGCATCTCTGATCGGAGCGCCGCTGTCGGCAATGGGGATCTTCTTTCCTTGTTTCGAAATGAGCAGGGTATGATTGGCCAGTGCCACCGTGCGTCCTTCGCTCAAGGCCATCTTTACCGGGCAGTCGACCTCTTGTCCGGTGTCTTCATGAACAATCTGAAAGACCGATTTGATCTTTTTCCCTTTAGCTTCCTGCTCGGTCCACCCCGTTAATTGTTCCGCTACCGGATTCAAAAAGGTTATATTTCCGTCCTGATCCGTTGTCATGACCGCATCGCCGATGCTGTGCAGGGTTGTACGGTAAAGAACTTCACTCTTCCTGATCGATTCTTCTGCCAGGATCCTCCGTAATCCGTTTCTCAGGAAAACCCCCATGATCACGGTTGTTAAAGGAAATATCAGTAAAAGGGGTAACCAGATCTGCCGGACGGCCAGGGCAGCAAAAAGAACTGGCAAATAAGCATGGTGACGTGTACAATGACGCCCATCATTGCTAATCCGGGTATTTTAACCCATTCAGGTTTATAGTTGCAGGAATACCGGAAAAAAGCTCCGATCAGGGCGGAACTGATAATACTTGCCGCTCCCGCCCAGATACCCAAACCGCCAACATTCATCCGGTAGGCCAAAGCTAATATCATGGACAGGCCGGCGGTAATTCCGCCACCGAACAGCCCTGCCAATGACAGAACGATGGTGCGGCCATCATAAAACACGCCCGGAGAATAATTGATCGGAATATTCATCCCGATAATGGCAATTCCGCCAAACAGAACCCCGTTAATGATTTGAGAAATAAGGGAACCAGCCATTTTTTTCCGGGAAATTAATCCATACAATACGATTAAAGTGATGAGTAAAGTCGCATTCTGGATCAAATCGGTCGTCATGTTTTTTCCTCCGGGATTGAGTTTGATTAGTGGTTCAAAATCCCAGCCAAATTAATAATTTTTTTTATTTATGTTATCCGAATGCATGTAGAATCATTTTCACCAGGAAAGCATTTTTTTTCACCTACCGGAACAAGCGGTACTGCCGGGCAGATTTACTTCGGGCGCCATGGCGGTACCTAAAAATTAAGGTTTAATTTTTTTTCGCTTCAGTGCAAACAAGGCGATCAGCAACAGACTGAAAGTGGCCGCCAGGTAGCTGATTTTCAACTGCTGATTCTTGTCCAGAAGAAAAAAGGAAAACTCATGAAGGGGCTCCCAATATTCAATACTGAGCAACACAAGCAGGTTGTTTATGGCATGTCCGGTTATACAGGCCAGAATATTGCGCGTGATGACCATAAGCCAGCCTAATAGCAACCCGAGTAAAAAAGTTGCCGGGAATTGCCATGGATTAAGATGAAACAGGGCAAAAAACAAAGCGGAAACAAGAATTGCAATGAAAGCCGGATAGTTTCTCATGAATCCATGCATAATGATCCCTCTGAAAATTAATTCTTCAATAAGGGGTGCAATAATGACAACTTTCAGGATCGTGCCATAGATCCCGTAATCATTCTCGAAGAGGCGACTGAACAGCTCCATGAACCATGGCGGCGCGGGTATCAACCGGTCGACAGCCAGATTGATCTCTTCCAGAAAAACATGCGCGCTCATCAGGAAAAGGGTCACCGGGATCAGGATCAGCAGGTTGAAGTGCTTCAGGGGGAAAAGCGCTGAAAGCCGGGTATTGGCACTCCGGTATCCGTAATACAGAATGAACAGCACAGACCCGGACTGAAGCAGGACGTTCTTTAATGGATTCGAAAGGTATTCCGTACCATGATAATAATCCCATACAGCCAGCGGAAAATCGACTACCGTTTGAATAAACAAATAGAGAATAACCAAATGTGCTGCACCAAGAAATGTGGGGTAATAAACAGATCGCTCGCTCTTCATTCCGTTAATTTGAAGCTTAAAAATAAACTACTTTTACAAAATAAAAAATAAGGAAGGCCGATTTATTAAATGAAGGACCGGAATTGATTTATTTTGTGGATGTTTGCATTTAAAACCCGTTGAAACAGGGCGACCCGAGTTATTCACAGGAAGATGTTGAAAAAAGAAAAAAAATCTTTGCTAACAATTTGATTAATTCAGGAAAAAGCACTTATTTTGCGGACTGTTTGAAAAACGTGTGATAGAATAAAATATTTAAGACAATGTCAAGAATTTGTCAGATAACCGGTAAAAAAGCGATGGTGGGAAATAATGTTTCTCACTCGAAGAGAAGAACCAAGCGTCATTTTCTTCCGAATTTATTCAACAAGAAGTTTTATCTTCCGGAAGAAGACCGTTGGATCTCATTAACTGTTTCTGCTGCAGGACTGCGCACCATTAATAAAAATGGCTTGAGCATTTCGTTGAAAGAAGCAAAAGCAAAAGGATTCGTTACGAATATTTAAAAGGAGCAGAAAATGGCAAAGAAAGGTAATAGGGTTCAGGTAATCATGGAATGTACCGAGCAGAAGGAAACGAATGTTCCCGGCACATCCCGTTATATTACGACCAAAAACAGGAAAAATACACCTGAGCGTTTGGAGTTGAAAAAATACAACCCAAATTTAAAAAAGGTAACTGTTCACCGCGAAATTAAATAAATCAGTGATATGGCAAAGAAAGCAGTTGCATCATTACAGAAAGGTGCCGGAAAAGGCTACGCGAAAGTTGTTAAAATGGTAAAATCGGAGAAAACCGGTGCTTATACCTTTCAGGAAGGCATTGTGCCCAACGAAATGGTCAAAGATTATTTTAAGAAATAAAATATCGAATGCATTTGACAGGCCCTCACCGCAAGATGAGGGCTTTTTTTGTCGGTTACTGATCCTTCTCCGGTAAAAATTTCCAGTATCGCCGGGGCATATGCTGCCGCTGCAGGCGCAGGTTCTTTCTTTCTTTGATCGAAATCTGGTTAAAGTAATCCTTCCATAGTGACTGATAGATTGCCTCTTTCTCCCGGATGAGCAGATCAGGAATTTTGCCGGTTGCCGGCGAGAATACTTTTTCGGACAGCACGACCTCATGTGTCCGGTGCAGATCATAAAAAAAACCATAATCCCGTTTTACGTCATAGACGAGCCACCGCTGGTCCGAAAAACGAGCCCTGAAGTGATTCACGGCAAGCGGAAGGACATTGCAGGCCGGTTCAACGGGAGCGAAGAAGAGTCCGTCGCGGGTTTCCTGGAAACGCACAAACTGGTGGATCCGGTGGGCTTCCTGCATCACCCGGCGTTCGATCTTCCTTAGCTCAAGCACATCCCGGTCTCCGTAATCGGTCTCAATGCTTTTTCGGGAATCAAACATCCGGCGTATAAACCGGTATAATTTCATTTCAATACCCGGTTCCTCCGACAGGAAAGCGAAAAAAGGCATGTTTCTATTATTCCGGTGGAGTTTTACTTCAAGCGCCCGCCATACCCGGTCCGCTTTCTGAGGGTCACAGGCAATATCGATCCTGCCGCTGAACAGGTTTTCCTGAAAGGCTTTGTTGCTGCAAATATCGACAGGAGTTATTTTCCTGGCATAACATTCAAAAATAACCGTCAGAAAACCTTCAAAACTGCTGTCGTATACGATAAAAGCCATTTTGCTAGTTTTTAACGTCAAGCTGGCGGACAGGTTCCGGCAGGAGCAGGGGGTGATCAAAAAGGCTTAGCTGCGTATCTCCCGGTTTGCTCCTTTTCGTTTGACTTTCCATGATCAGTTGCCTCCGTAGCTGCTCCGGGTCCCAATTCATCCGGTGTACCGGCAGTTCATTGCAGGTGATAAAATACCGGGCGCGCTTCATCACAACACCGATTTTGGTCAGGTGGAAACTGTTGAGGTGCCTGAAACGCCTTGCATCCATGATCATTTTGGCCGATTTAACCCCAATCCCCGGCACGCGCAGGATCATTTCATAATCTGCCCGGTTAATGTCAATGGGGAAAAGAGCCGGATGGCGCAGGGCATAAGCCAGTTTGGGATCAATTTCCAGATCCAGGAAAGGCCGGTCAGCATCGAGGATCTCGTCTGCCTTAAAATGATAAAAACGCATCAGCCAGTCGCTTTGATAAAGCCGGTTCTCCCTGACCAGCGGGGCTGACTGCAGGGCCGGCAAACGCTGATCATAGGTATTGACAGGCAGGTAACCGGAATAATAAACCCGCTTCAGTTTTTGCTGCCCGTAAAAGCCCGAAGCCAGTTGTAATATTTGCCGGTCGCTTTCCGGAGTAGCTCCGACAACCAGTTGCGTGCTTTGCCCGGCAGGGCTAAAAACCGGAACTTTCCTGTATTTGACGCGGTCTTCGCAGTATTGCCGGATACCTTCGCGAATCTGGTTCATGGGTTTCAATACGCTCGAAAAGTTCTTTTCCGGCGCCAGCCTTATCAGCTCGGGTTCAGTGGGGATTTCGATGTTCACGCTTAACCGGTCGGCATAACACCCCGCCTGGTAAATCAATTCAGGGCTGGAACCCGGAATTGCTTTGAGGTGGATATACCCGTTATACCCCTCTTCCTGTCTGAGCTTGCGGGCCACCAGCATCAACCGTTCCATGGTATGATCCGGACTTTTCACTATTCCTGAACTCAGGAAAAGTCCTTCAATGTAATTCCGCCTGTAAAAATTGATGGTCAGATCAACGATTTCCCGGACCGTAAACATCGCGCGGGGGCGGTCGTTGCTCCTTCGGTTGATACAATAGGCACAGTCGTATATGCAGTGGTTGGTCATCAGGATTTTCAACAAACTGATGCACCTGCCATCTTCCGTAAAACTGTGACATACCCCGCACGAAACGGCGTTTCCAAGACCTCCGGGCGTATTGCGGCGGTTATTTCCGCTTGAAGAGCAGGAAACATCATATTTTGCCGCGTCTGCTAAAATTTTTAGTTTTTCCTGAATATCCACCTTCATAGTCTCTCTCTGGTTAATGTCGATCCCGTGGTTTTAGCTCAAAAATACTAAAAAATTTAGTTATTTACTAAAAAGATTAGTTATTTTTATTTTTTATCATTATCTTTATTCCATTCATTCACTTAAAGCAGTGGTTCAGGTATGTATCGGATTGCAAACAATATTAGGTACTTAAGGAAAGTACACAAGCTGACCCAGGGTGATCTGGCCGATCGGCTTGAGATGAAGCGTTCCCTGATTGGATCGTATGAAGAGGGCAGGGCAGTTCCAAAAATCGTTGTGTTAAAGCAATTGGCTACTCTATTCGACCTCAGCATTGACCAGCTTGTGAGCTGCGATTTTGAAGCAGACGGGCTTCCTCAGCCGGAATTGAAATCATCCCTGCAAATCCTGCCAATTGTCGTGGATCAAAACAACGAAGAGCTTATTTCAATTGTTCCGGTAAAAGCATCCGCGGGTTATCTAAACGGCTATGCGGATCAGGAATATATTGGCAACTTACCGCGATTTTCAATGCCGGTTCCCGAATTGTCTGCCGGAAAAACCTTTCGCGTTTTTCAGATCAAAGGAGACAGTATGTTGCCAATCCAGCCGGGGTCCTATCTTTTTTGTGAATATGTGGAAGGGGTCTCATCGATCCGGGAGGGTGACATTTATATTATCATTACCCGGGAAGAAGGCCTGGTATGCAAGCGCGTTTTTCTGCAGGAAGATCATCAGCTCCTGCTGAAATCGGATAATCCCGAATATACGCCTTACCCGGTCGACGGTCGTACCGTGCTTGAGCTGTGGAAGGCCAGAGGTGTTCTTTCATTCGAACTCCGGAAACCGGAAATCACTCAGATCAGCCATATTTCAGATGTTCTTCGGGAAGTTAAAGAAGAAATCCGCAAGCTCCGGAGCAACGGATAAGCTCATCCTTAAATAAAATACCTACAAATACGAATATCCGTAATTAAGATCAATTTAAAGGCTTAATATCCGGTAAAATTCGTAAATTGCGGCACTTTTTAAAAGGGTGTATTATGGGTCTTTTCGGATCATTTTCCAAAGCAAAAAAAGAAAGCCTCGAACAGGGACTTTCAAAAACCAAGGAGAGCGTTTTTAAGAAACTGGGCCGCGCTGTCATCGGAAAATCGAAAGTTGATGATGAGGTGCTTGATAATCTGGAAGAAGTGTTGATCAGTTCAGACGTCGGGGTCGATACCACCCTGAAGATCATTAAACGGATTGAGGAGCGGGTGAGCCGCGACAAATATATGGGTGTTGGCGAATTGAACCGCATCCTGAGAGAGGAAATTGCGACTCTTCTCGACGAAAATAACACGGGAGACGTTTCTGATTTTGATCTGCCGGAAAGGTCAGAACCTTACGTGATCATGGTAGTCGGTGTCAATGGAGTCGGGAAAACAACAACGATCGGGAAATTGGCATATAACTACAAACAGGCCGGTAAAAAGGTTATTTTGGGAGCTGCCGATACCTTCAGGGCTGCTGCGATAGACCAGCTCCAGATCTGGGCTGACCGGGTTGACGTTCCGATTGTCAGACAAAACATGGGATCCGATCCGGCATCCGTTGCATTTGATACCCTTTCGTCGGCTAAAGCAAACAAGGCCGATGTGGTCATTATTGATACGGCAGGGCGGCTGCATAACAAGATTAACCTGATGAATGAACTCTCGAAGATCAAGACGGTGATGCAGAAAGTGGTTCCGGGAGCTCCGCATGAGGTGCTCCTGATCCTGGATGGTTCAACCGGACAAAATGCATTCGAGCAGGCCAAACAGTTTACCAAAGCCACGGAAGTGACGGCTTTGGCACTGACCAAGCTGGACGGCACAGCAAAAGGCGGAGTTGTGATTGGTATTTCGGATCAGTTCAGAATACCAGTAAAATATATTGGCATTGGGGAAAAGATGGACGATCTCCAGGTTTTCAACCGCCGTGAGTTTGTTGATTCATTGTTTTCTTAAGCGATCATATTGATATAAAGGGAGATGGGCAGGATAAAGAGAGGGAAAGTAAATATGGTCACCCTGGGGTGCTCAAAAAATCTGGTTGATTCGGAATTACTGCTTAACCAATTGGATTTAAATGGCTTTAAGGTTGTTCATGAAAGTGAAAAGGACGATGCAAACATCGTCATCCTGAATACCTGCGGGTTTATTGCAGATGCAAAGGAAGAGTCGGTCAATACCATCCTGAATTTTGCCGAAGCAAGAAAAGCAGGCAAGCTTGACAAGTTGCTTGTCATGGGTTGTTTATCGGCACGCTACAAGGACGAACTGACCCGGGAAATTCCTGAAGTGGACAAGTTTTACGGAAAATTCGACATCCGGACGATTATCAGTGACCTGAATGCTAATTTCTTCGAGCAAAAGCTCTATCACCGGGTGCAGACGACCCCTTCGCACTTTGCATACCTTAAAATAAGTGAAGGATGCAACCGGCATTGTTCCTTTTGTGCTATTCCCCAGTTTACCGGCAATCACCAGTCACGCAGCATGGAAAGCCTGTTAGAGGAAGCAAAAGATCTGGTTGCCGCCGGTGTGAAGGAATTGCTGGTCATTGCACAGGACCTGTCATATTACGGCATCGACCGGTATGGCGAAAACAAACTGGCTGAGCTCATTGATAAGCTGGCTGATATTGAGGGCCTGCAGTGGATCCGGCTGCACTACGCCTATCCTTCAAAATTCCCGCTTGACGTATTAAAAGTGATGCGTGACCGTGAAAATGTCTGCAAATACCTCGATATGCCGCTTCAGCATATCAGCGACAAGATGCTGGGCATGATGCGCCGGCATATTACCAGGGAGGAAACCATCAACCTGATCAAAAAGATCAGAAAGGAAGTGCCCGGAATCGCGTTAAGAACAACTTTCCTGGTCGGGCATCCGGGAGAAACTGAAGACGATTTTAATGAACTGAAAGCTTTTATCAGCAAACATCCGTTTGAACGGGTAGGCGTTTTTGCCTACTCAAACGAAGATGATACCTATGCCTATAAAATGTACAAGGATGATATTCCTCAGGAAATCAAAGATCAACGTGCAGCAGAACTAATGGATATTCAACAGGTTGTATCTCTTAAGTTAAACAATAACTTCATTGGCAAAGAACTTCGGGTGCTGATTGACCGGGAAGAAGCTGACTGCTTTGCAGGACGTACTGAATTCGATTCACCGGAAGTAGACGGCGAAGTGCTGATCGAAAAATCACCAGACATCCGCGTGGGCAATTATCACCTGGTAACCATTACCGGAGCCACGGAGTTTGATCTGTACGGAACGACCGGAAACGGGCAGGGGGCATAACACGGAGGAAACCGAAGGCATGGCCGGCAGAGGGGTTCCAGGGACTCACTCATTATTCCCTACTCGCTGCGACTCATTACTTCCTCCATAAACCGGATACAGGCCTGTTCCACTTCCGGCTGCGTTCCGGAGAACAGCTCGCATCCGATCACATGCGATCCGGCATTAAAAGCTTGTTTTTGCTTTTGCTTTTCCGGAGTTCCAAGCTGTTCAAACATGTTAAGCATAGCGTCTACCCTGACTGTGCCGTCCTGGTTTTCCTCGTCCTGATAATAATATGCCAGAAAAACAGGAACATTAACCCGTTTAAACAGTTCTTTGGTCATGGTCGCATCAATGAGCTGCTGTAGGTAAACGGTGGCTTCCAGCCTGTAAAAACAGTTCCAATAACGGCATTCATCACTATTTTGATTATCACTGATATACCGGTATTTTCCATTGAAGAACACGCGTGCGATCTGCAGTCCCCAGGGCCCTGAAAGCAGGAACGCAGAAGGATTATTGATCCGGATGTTTGGCGAAAGCAGCAGCAGGCCCGCGATTTGTTCCGGAAACTCCGCGGCCAGCTTCAATGAAAGCGTCCCTCCCGTGGAAGTGCTCATGATGATCACCTTTTCACCCAGTAATTTGGCTGTCTGAAGCGCTTCTTTCGCCGATCCGTATAACTTGTCGGGAGTCATATCCAGCAGCGGTTCAGGCACGTTCAGGCCATGGGATGCCAGCCGGGGCAGGTACGCATTGGCATTAAAATGCCGGGCAAAATGAATATGGGTGGGATAGCCTTCATAAGCTGATGCAGAAAAACCATGCAAATAAAGCAGGACATAAGGCGTTTTATTTTTAAGGCTGTCATCTTTCCAAATGATCTTACTTTCATTTTCCGGTTTTAAGGGCAGGTTTTGTTCTTTTTCTTTGATATATACGTCGATATGGTCCCGGTCTGCCCCGATTTGGGGAAGGGTATTCTCCAAAACCGGCTTTGGCGGTTTGGGGCCCATCAGGTATATTCCTGTCAGCACAACTATTGAGATGATCAGGAAGCGAAGAAAACGTTTCATTTTTCAATGCTTGATTGGTAATCAATTTTAGCAACAAGATAATCCTTTTTGTGCTAATTTTTCAGGCTTTTCAACGAAAAACGACTTTTCAGGGAAAACGCAAACTTTAAAACAGGATATTTGTTAAACCTTAGATATATTTTAAATAAAATAAGGTCAGATTAACCTACCGTTTGAGCTATGGATAGATTTTCGCAGGTGGGCAATCAGGAGATTGCCGCGATTGATGAACTGTATCAGGATTATCTGAAAGATCCTGAGCGCGTTGATGAAAGCTGGAGAAACTTTTTCAGGGGATTTGAGCTCGGCAGGGCCAACTTCAGGAGTCAATCTGAAGTTCCTGAAAATCAAATAAACAAGGAATTGGCGATATTGAACCTGATCGATGGGTATCGCCTTCGCGGGCATTTGTTTACAAAGACCAATCCTGTCCGCACCCGGCGCCAGTATACCCCTACGCTGGACATTGAAAATTTCGGACTTCAAAAAAGCGATCTGGATACCGTTTTTCATGCCGGGAACAATATTGGGATCGGCCCCGCTACCTTACGGGACATTATCGCCCATCTGGACGCTACTTACTGTGATGCTATCGGCGTTGAATATGCTTACCTGAGGGACCCCGCAGTCGTTCAGTGGCTTCGCGCCAAGATGGAAGGAACCAAAAACTCCAGAGAGTTCACTGCTGAAGACAGGAAACATATTTTTTATCACTTAAAGGTCGCTGTCGGCTTTGAAAATTTTATCCATAAGAAATTTGTGGGTCAGAAACGCTTTTCCCTGGAAGGGGCTGAATCGCTCATCCCTGCCATGGATGCGGTGATCGAACAGGGAGCCGACCTGGGTATACAGGAATTTGTTGTTGGAATGGCTCATCGCGGCAGGCTCAATGTTCTGGGCAATATTATGAAAAAACCCTATGAAAGTATCTTTAAGGAGTTTTACGGAACAGAGTATGAAGAAGGTATTTCTCTGGGAGATGTGAAGTATCATCTGGGTTTTGAGAATATCATCCAGTCGGATAACGGACAGGATATCAAGTTAAGTCTTGTGCCAAATCCGTCGCATCTGGAGACGGTCGGCCCGCTGGTTGAGGGAATGGCCCGTTCGAGGATCGATGCTGTTTATAACGGGGATGAAAACCGGCTGGCGCCGATTCTGATTCATGGTGATGCTGCGATTGCGGGTCAGGGGGTTGTTTATGAAGTAATCCAGATGTCCCTGTTAAACGGGTATCGGACAGGTGGAACCATCCATCTGGTAATCAATAACCAGGTCGGATTCACCACCAATTACCTGGATGCGCGTTCCAGTACCTACTGCACCGATGTGGCCAAGGTAACGCGTTCGCCGGTATTCCATGTGAACGGTGATGACGTGGAAGCCTTAATTTATACTATCAGGCTGGCTATGGAATTCAGGCAGAAGTTCCACACAGATGTTTTCATCGATATTTTATGTTACCGGCGGTATGGTCATAATGAAGGGGATGAACCCCGGTTCACCCAGCCACTGCTCTATAAAGCAATCAGCACGCATAAGAACCCAAGGGATATTTATGCTGAAAAGCTGATTGAAACGGGAATTATGACCCAGGAAGAAGTACTGGCGGAAATAAAGGATTTTGATGATTTTCTGGCGTCCAAGTACAAGGAGTCGGAGAAAATTGAGAAACTGAAGATCAAAAAATTTCTCGTTGAGGAGTACCATGATTATTTTAAACCGTCAAAAGTTGATCTTTTTGAAAAAACAGATACAGGGGTACCGAAAGACAAGCTGATAGCTTTGGCTGAACGAGTGAATTATGTGCCCGACGATAAGCCATTTTTCAATAAGGTAAACCGGATTTTATCGGACCGGAAAATGATGATCTCCGACAATAAACTGGATTGGGCGATGGCCGAATTACTGGCATATGCCAGCTTGCTGGATGAAGGACATCCGGTACGCATAAGCGGACAGGACAGTGAACGCGGGACCTTCGCACACCGGCACGCTTCGTTTGTGGTAGCCGATATGGATGAAAGATATTTCCCGTTAAAGCACCTTAGTCCGGGGCAGGCACCATTTCATATTTACAATTCTCCGCTGAATGAATACGGGGTCATGGGATTTGAGTATGGCTATGCCATGGTGCAACCAAATGCGCTGACCGTCTGGGAAGCTCAGTTCGGGGATTTCAACAACGTCGCCCAGGTGATCATTGATCAGTATATTTGCTCGTCTGAAGAAAAGTGGGGACTGATGAATAACCTGGTGTTATTTCTTCCGCATGGGTACGAAGGACAGGGACCGGAACATTCGAGTGCACGCATTGAACGATTCCTGACCCTTTCAGCCAATCAGAACATGCAGGTCGTCATGCCGACAACGCCCGATAATTTCTTTCATGTATTACGCCGGCATTTAAAATGGAAAACCCGCCTGCCCCTGATCATTTTTACACCCAAAAGCCTGCTTCGCCATCCTCAGGTCAGTTGCACCCTGGATGAGTTGGCTCACGGACGTTTTCAGGAAGTGATTGATGATCATTTAGTGAAAACAGCCCAGGTAAAGCAACTGGTGTTGACTTCAGGACGCCTGTATTATGATTTGATCAGAAAACGGGTTGAAGTCGGGGATGAGACCACAGCAATTGTTCGTCTTGAACAACTTTATCCTTTCCCGGCCAGTCAGGTGGAGGCCATTTTGAAAAAATACAACCGCGCAACCCGGCTGATATGGGCACAGGATGAACCCGAAAATATGGGATCCTGGTCTTTTATTTGCAGGATGTTACCCGATGTTAAGTTGGAAGTAGTTTCCCGGCCTGAAAGCGGCAGTCCTGCAGGCGGGTTGATGAAGCAGCACAATCTGCGGCTGGATAAGATTCTGACATCGATATTTAATCAAAAAGTACTGGCATCATAAAAATTACAAAATGATAATTGAAATTAAAGTCCCCACGCCCGGAGAATCCATTAGCGAAGTGGAACTGGGTAAATGGCTCGTTGAAGAAGGGCAGATGGTGGACAAGGATCAGGAAATCGCTGAAATTGAATCGGATAAAGCAACATTGACACTGGTTGCCTCAGAATCGGGAAAGATTAAATTTCTGGTTAATGAGGGCGATACGGTGGTCGCGGGCACTGTGGCTTGTACGATCGACACCAGCGAGGCCGGTCTTGCAGCCAAACAACCGGATATCGAACAGGAAGTTGTTCGCGAAGAAACTGCCGCAGACGAGAAGAAAGAGGAAAAAAAGGAAAAAGAGGAGCACCCACGGGTTAAGATCACGGCTGTTGCGGAAAAGATGATGGAGGAGAATAACCTTTCGGTGGATGACATTCTCAATGGTCTGAGGCGTATTACCAAGAAGGAAGTGGGAGCAGTGCTCAGCTCACCTGCGGTCAGCGCATCCGTAATTTCCCAACCTGCATCTGCCTTTTCACGCGATGAGAAGCGTCAGAAAATGTCCATGTTGCGGCGAAAGCTGAGTGAACGGCTGGTTGCCGTGAAAAGTGAAACGGCGATGCTGACCACCTTCAATGAAGTGGACATGAGCCGGATCATGGAGATCAGACAGCAATACCAAAACAAATTTTTGGAAAAGCACGGGATTAAACTCGGTTTTATGGCTTTTTTCACCAAAGCTGTAGCTACTGCCATGTCTTTTCATCCTTCGGTCAATTCCATGATAGACGGCGATGAGATCGTCACTGCCGACTATGTGGATGTGGGAATTGCTGTTCAGTCGCCCAAGGGATTGATGGTTCCGGTGGTACGCAATGCTGAAAGCAAAAGTATTCCGGCCATTGAACTGGAGATTAAGGAACTCGCAGAAAAGGCGCGAACCAAGAAGATATCGGTCGAAGAACTGACTGGCGGGACTTTCACCATTACCAACGGCGGTACATTCGGATCATTGCTTTCGACGCCGATCATCAACCCTCCTCAGTCGGCCATCCTCGGAATGCACAATATTCAGGAACGGCCGGTTGCCATTCAGGGGAAAGTTGAAATCCGTCCGATGATGTATGTTGCGCTCTCATACGATCACCGGCTGATCGACGGTAAAGATTCCGTCAGTTTCCTGGTCCGGGTAAAGCAACTGCTCGAAAATCCGGAACGTATGCTTACGGGGGGAAACACCGCTGAAAGCATTCTTCTGGACCTGCAGTAAAACCGGTTAAAGCAAGATAAGAAAAGCCATATTTCGATGAAATACGGCTTTTCTTAGATATATACGACGAAAAATGATGCAAAAAGGACTTTAATAACTATTTTTATGGCTCCGTGCTGATCTGCCGTTGGTAACGTCGCAACGTACCGACGTGTAATACGCGGATTGGAATTGAATAAATTGAAAAATTGTATGAAATGCATCATTATCGATAACGAACCGTTAGCCCAGCAGGTCATTGAAGATTACATCCGGCATATTCCCTTTTTGAAACTGGAGAAGAAGTGCAACACGGCATTCGAAGCCTATGAAATTTTGCAGAAAACCAATATTGATCTGATTTTTCTTGATATTCATCTGCCGAACGTTTCCGGGGTCGAATTTATCGGCAGCCTGGATAACCGGCCGATGTTTATTTTCACAACGGCTTATCCGGAATACGCTGTCGAAGCATTTGATCTGAATGCAGTTGATTATTTGCTTAAACCAATCGTATTCAGGCGCTTTTTGAAGGCGGCCAACAAAGCCTACCAGATCTTTGCGTTTAACCGGAAGGGAAAGCGGGAGGAACTGACCGAAACGCAGGAATCGGAACAGGATTTTATTATGGTCAAATCGGATTACAAATCGGTGAAAATCCAGTTGAGCCAAATCCTTTATATTGAAGGTTTAAAGGATTATGTCAAAATTTATATCCAAGGTGAAGAGAAACCGGTTATTACCCTGAATTCGCTGAAAAAAATGGCTGACAATTTACCAAACAGTCACTTCCTTCGCGTGCATAAGTCTTTTATTATCAACACCAATAAGATCAAGTCGGTCACAAAGAACAGGATCATCATTCACGATAAATGGATCCCCATTGGCGATAATTATAAGAATGATTTTCAGACTTCGGTCATCAATAAGTTTACGCTGTAAGAACAGACCCGGGACACAAGGACCTGGGGTCACCTCTTTTAGTTATAGATCCGGTGCTGGAACCAAAGATCCCGGAGTGAAAATCCGACTCTTACCCGTAAGAACGTTTCCTGGATGAGGCTGTTTTTAACGGTACCATTTTGACCTCCTTCAAAACTGACATCAATCCGGGAACGCTGATTCTGTATCTGCACAGGCAGTCCGAAGCCAAGAGAAACACAAATCTCCTTCTGATCGGTGCTCCGCAGATCAAGATAAGATTTTGCATAGCTGACCCCCAGCCGGTAATTGACGCGTTTATAAAATTTGGAAAGATAATTCAGGGAAGGGGTGAACTGGAGTCCGGCCCTCACATAGGGATTATCCTGAAGCCTGATATTGGCCCTCTTTTCATCACTGTAGTCATAATTTGACCATTTCTGGATACCGGCATCCAGGGCGTAAATCATCCTGTTTTTGCCTGTGAATCCCAATCCGAAGCCGTACTCGGCAGGAACCAGAAAGTTATCCCTGTTTGTTTCGGTCCTGTTTTCATATATTCTTCCGGCATCATCATAGGTCGTATGGTTTCTTTTCGTTTCAAGCGCTGTTCCGGGATTGTATGTCAGACCGACAGAAAGGTCACCGGGCCTGAGATGGATCGTATACTGGGCGCCGAATTCGATGAAAAAATTATGAAAATAATCAGTTGTTACGTTGCTGACGGAACTACTTCCAATAACCGACAGGTTATGATACTGGGTTTGCACTAATTTTCCAAAGAGAAAGGAAGGCTTAACTCCCAATGATAAGTTTTTAACCGGAGTAGCTGAAAAAGCAAGATAGACCCGGCTTAGGTTTCCGGATCCGATAATGTCAAGCGGATACTGGTACGATGTCCCTTCGATCCAGGCGCCCGAATTGATTTCATAGCCGGAATTGCTGTAAGGGTTAAGCCCCAGGCCCGCAGCCGCCCATTTGTTTATGCGGAAACCCATGGCCATGTAACTCAGGTTCATGTGAGATGCATTGGCAAAGTTACCTTGTGATTCAAACTGCGAATATTGTCCGTCTGCCCCGATTTCAAATAAAAAATTCAGGCTGTCAATTCCCGTGTAGGAAGCAGGATTTAAAACATTCAGAAAGGCACCTGAAGGAAGCCCCAAACCGGCATTTCCCATTCCGGCGTTGGCCGCATTGGTCTGTGAGCGCAGCTCTCCCAAGCCATACATGGAATACGGATTGCTGGTATTGTTTTGCGCTTTCGTTGGAAAAACAGCTAACGAAAGCGCTATAATGATAAGGGATATGCTCCCGGCATTAAGGGCCTTTTTATTCATATTTCAGAAAATAGAGTTGTAATTTCGGCTTGAATGTATTGATCTCAGTTTTTTCTCCGTTCAGGATCAGCAGATCGGCACGGGTTTGCAAATCGCTCAACGGGACGGTCAGCATCAGCCCGTTTTCCTTATCAAAATAGTTTCCCGAAAACTGAGTTGTCAGATATTCCGTGATATCTGCAGCATAATAAAGGTTGTAAATATCTTCATCAAGTTCCTTGGACAGGTCAACCCGCTGCAAGGTCGCCTGCACAGCCACCGTCTGCGATCCGGAGCTTGTCACCAGATTGGTTCCAACCTCATTGTGCTTGTTACTTTCGTAGAACTGAACCGATTGAGGCAAAAATTTAGGATCGTTTTCAACGCTGGGATAAAAGACCAGTTGCGCTTTGATCATGACCCGGTCGTCATATAAAAAGAGGTCATTGATTGATGGAAAGTCAATTCGTGAAACGACGCCCGCACTTCCTGCTATAAAACTTCTGTTTCCGCTATTCCTGGCCGGTATCTCCTCATCCTGGATCAGGAGACCGGTGAACGCGGTGTTTGTCCTGTCCGTAACAGCCTGATTGTAATGCGTCTTTTCAACCTGTGCCAACCGGATGGTATATCTTTTCTCCTGAGGTTCTTCAGGACCTATGATATGCGTATAGATATTGATTTTCACTCCTGAGGTATCCCCTTTAAACCCTAAAATGGCCTTGCTATCCGTGGAGCTTTTCAAAACAAAACCTTTCAGGTACTCATTGAACTCCTCATTATCGGACAATTCGGTCGCATCGTTGAGCACCATATTCATCAGTTCCAGGCCAAAAGCATCATCCAGCCTGAACTCAATACTGTCTTCGGAAACATTGGGGAAAAAGCTGATGGTCCCCAGCGGAACATCTTCGTGCGGAAAAGAGGTGTTGTTGTAGATATAATCGCCTTTTACGTCATCTTTTACAAAATCGAGGTACTGGGTCAACCGGTATAACCGGTAATGCTCAACCAGAGTCGTATCTCCCATATAGTATCCGTTAAATCCCAGCTTCAGAGTGATGGAATCGAACCGGTCGTCTTCGGTGATCGCTGTCAGTTCATTGCCCACATCAAAATTGAAATAAGGGATGAGTTCGGTCGAACCGGTGACTGGTGTCGAATATTTCCCGCAAAGTAATTGAGCTGTTCCTGATGTGGGAAGAGAATCCAGCTTAACGGTTGACAGTCGAACCTGAAAAGTGTCTACGATGAGAATACCGGACTGAGTGTCAATTAAATCTTCACCCACATCAAAATTTCCTTTGCTGTTGCATGAAAACAAGATTAAACCTAAGACAAAAACCAACAGGGAATTCGTTTTCTTCATATACCTATATTTGCAGTTCGGACCCATTCACAGGTGCAAAGCAAGCCTAATCCTGATAGTTCAAAAAGAAATATAGACTTTAAATGACTAAATAACGATAAACTTGAATAAAACATAGATGAATAACCTTTTTTATTGGTTTGTCGTTTAAGATTTGTTAAAATGAGTGAATATTGTTAACAATTTGACTTTTTTCATCTTAAATCTTTGGTCTTATATAGGTATTTATGAGTTTTCACGTTAAAAAGCTCATATTGGTCTATCATTTTTTTTTAGATATCATGAAGCCTGTAAGTTTGTTGCGAAACTGAATAAAATTAAGCAATGATTTCACAAAACTTATCTGTGCATAAATGGGCCGTTCGGGCTTTAAAATTGGGGATGGCCACTTCAATTGTTTTGTCTTTATCCTCATGCAGTGATGATGACGAAGATTTGTTAGGCAACTGGGTTCGGCTTGGAACGTTCAACGGAGTGCCCCGGTCGGGCGCTGTGGCTGTTGTTCTTAATGAGAAAGCCTATATCGGGACCGGTTATGATGATGATGATATTGATGATAACAATATTAATAAGCTGAAAGATTTCTGGGTAATGAACGAGAGCGGAAGCTGGACGCAACTGGCATTCTTACCCGATGAAGCCTTACACCGCGATGAAGCTGTCGGTTTTGCAGTGAATGGTAAGATCTATCTCGGTACGGGGTCGGGTGAAACCAGTCAGAATAACCGGCTAAAGGACTTTTGGGCGTATGATCCCGCCGGGGATACATGGAGTCCGGTGTCCGATTTTCCAGGATCAGCGCGATATGGCGCCATTGCTTTTTCGATCGGAAATAAAGGCTATGTGTGTTCAGGAAATGACGGCGGATGGCAGAAAGACTTGTGGGAATACGATCCTGCAACGGATAGCTGGGATGACAAGGCCAGTTACGGAGGTGACAAACGGGAGGATGCCGTGGTTTTTGTGATCAACGACATCGCTTATGTCTGTACCGGCACCAATAACGGATCGGCCCTGAGAGATTTTTATTCGTATAATGCAAGTGAAGATAAGTGGACCAAGCTCAGGGACATTGCCGATACAGATGATGATGAAAGCTTCGATGACGATTATGACAATATTGTCCGGTCGGGCGGTGTCGCTTTTGCCGTCGACGGCAAGGGATATGTATGTACCTCTTCGACAAGTAACGGTTCGGGAACTTCCGTCTGGGAATACGATCCTGCAACCGACCTGTGGGATGAGAAGACGTCCTTTGAAGGCACCACGCGCACAGAAGCGGTCGGATTTGCAATTAACAACGTCGGTTATGTAGCTACAGGAAGAAGTTCAAGCTATTATCTTGATGATATCTGGCGTTTCGAACCAAACGCCGAGCAGGAAGATGATGATAATTATTAATCCTTTTTACGCGTGCACATCTTTAAGTTAAAAAGCAACAGGAAAAAAAGATTACTCTCAATTATATTGGGAGTAATCTTTTTTTCGTGCCAACCCAAACAGGCATACCGGGTGGCCACCTTCAGGGCGGAAAGCGGTTGGGGCTATCGGATTGAAGGAAAAGAGAAAGTGTATATCGACCAGCCCTCGATTCCAGGTGTTGAAGGGAATCAGTCCTTTGGTACAAAAGAGGAGGCCATGCGGGTCGGAAACCTGGTTCTGGAAAAGCTGAAAGAAGGAAAGAACCCGGCTGTTTATTTGCATGAATTGGACAGCCTGCGGATTTCATACATGAAACCGGGTAAACGGTGATACGAGCTCCGGTACTCGGGAATGCGCGCGCAAAAGAGCTTTCCCGGGCCGTTTCCGTGTGATCTTAAAAAACAAATAACAAACTGAAACCTGATCGTCAATTATTCTTCGTCAAAGGTATCGTCAGTCTCTGAACTAAATGTCAGTTCATCCAGGTTCTCATCCTCAAATTCATCATAGATTGATAATCGTCTTTTGGCACTTCTGTCTTTTTTCGCTCCTTTGATAAGTTGGCTGCCAATGTCACTTTTCTCAATGTCAGAATATTTAAAATTCTTTTTTGAGTGTTTGTTCGATTTCATTTCCTTTCTCGATTAACTTAAATTTCAATTAATTACTTATAAAGATCACCAAGTTTCAATTTTTTCGTAAACTACTTGATTTTTTTTTATTTTTCCAAGAAACGATGCATTTTTTTTGCATAACTACCTGAAAAAAGCATGTTTAATTTTCAACAACCGAATTGATCCGATTTGTTTTCCCCGGCGAATTTAAATGCAAAAACGAGAAAGAGGCAGCTTTTGGTATCCGGTTTGCTGTAAAACATATCCTGTAAACCTTTATCTGCTTTCCCGGTTATTTATAGCGTGATTGATAATAGTTTCCTTCTTTTTTCGTTATTTTGTATATAACTTTAATAAATTACCATGAAAACATTTGCTTTGTTGTGTTTTTTTCTGATAGCGTCAGTTATTGTCAGTGCACAGTCCCCGCTGAATTTTGGTATAAAAGCCGGATTCAACAGCTCAAAGATTACCACCGATGAAAGTATGTTTGATGAGAGCAACATTTCCAATTTTGTTGCCGGAGCTTTCGCCCGGGTTAACCTGAAAAGTTTCTATCTTCAGCCTGAGGCTTATTTTAGTTCCAAAGGAGGAAAACTGGAAGATACGAATAAGAATTCTTTTGACTTAAAGACAATTGATGTCCCTTTGCTTTTGGGGTACAAAATCATTGACAAGGGACTTCTAAATCTGCGGGTAAATGCTGGTCCTGTGATGTCTTTTGTTACCAGCAAGGATGTTGACGGACCTGATTTTGAATCGGGTAAGCTAAAGGATAACATTTATGGCTGGCAGTACGGTGCGGGACTGGATTTACTCTTTTTCTCTCTTGATGTCAGGATGGAAAACAGTTTCGGAGATATTTATTCGGGGCACAGTGACGAAAAAAGTAAGATGTTTTTAGTAACTTTAGGATTCTTTCTCCTGTAAGTTAAACGACCTTGAAAACAAGTTTCTGTATTGTGATCGGAATGTTTTTTATCTGGAGACGGTCAACGGGCAGTCTGATTCGATAAAATTAACTGTCAATCAGCCGGAATTTAACTTCTTATATCAGGAACTTTTTAATTTTAATCCGGCGTCGACCTTTGGAGGTCTGGTGCCGGATCCGTCTTTTTTGCCCCAAAAATTCCTCGTTACGGATCAACCATTCATTCTGAATTTTCAAAGAAAAATTCCAGAGGGAATAACCTTAATCACAACACAACATTTTCTACTGGCTCCGTCTCCTTTCGTCCATCCATTTTCAATTCAACGCGCGGCAGCATACCGGCTGAACGATAAATTTACCCTGAGCGGGAACAGCTTTGCCGGCAATTCCATCTTTAATCCGCTTCTCCCTAATCCGGACTTAAGGAACATGAGCATAAGGGGCGCGTCCATGTTTTTGCAATACAAGATTTCGAAAAACGTCCGTGTCGGTGGAGGTTTCAGCGTAACCAGCCATTAATCTTTCTTTTTACCGGCGAATCCGCCCTGTTTACCCATCCATAATTCATGTTTGTCTAATTGGCCGTTTTAAAGTGTAATTTTCTGTTGATCTTTGCGTCTATTAGAAAGAAAAAGAGATCGATTCTCCAAGAAATTAAACAGAAAATCATTAAACAATTAAAACAGAAGTTATGAAGACAAAAATTGCAAGAAAAATGGCCATTCTTTTTTTATCAGTCCTGTTCTTTTCTGTCACCACATTCTCTTCCGACGCACTTGCTGCAAATTACGTGATTACCCCGGTTGCTCAGCAGGATCTTGAATCGGGCGTCGAACAAGCCTGGAAGCTGAGTTATGATGAGAATAAATCGCCTGTTGTCATTGAGCAGGTCAATTCGAAGAAAGGAAAAACGTTCATTGTCCGGACTGATCATTTTGAAGTGGCTTATGTCTCTACTCCAAAAGGTTTTGGAGCCCGTAAGGTTAAGATTTCGGAAAGTAAAGTTCCGGATTCCCTGACCAGTCAGGTTATTAGTGAAAGCGAATTAGCCAAACAAAAGATACTTTCCGCTGACGAAGTGGACGAAAAGACTGCAGTCGAATTAATTGCAGCTTATTTGCCGGATCTGGTCAACTCCAGTTACAAACACTTGTTTAGTCTATGACCATCAGATAATTGCACTCGTTTCAATCGGCGACCGGACTGAACTATTTTAAATTATTGTGTCTCACGCCCGGCAGAGCCCAAACCAACGTTTGCATTTGGACCCGCTTAATCGAAACGTCCCGATTTAATTAAACAGTATCAATTCAAAAGCTGCTTTCTCTTGGGGAAGCGGCTTTTTTTAATGTAAAAAAATGAATTGCATAGACATATAGTTGTACATTATAGTTACTTTTGTGATCATTAAAAATAAAAACAGAAAAAACAGAATAATGACATTTATCAATAAGATTTTAGGGACATTCTTAGGCAATAAATCGGACCGGGACATCAGGGAGGTTACCCCCATGCTCGAAAAGATCAAAATTGAATATGAACGGATCAGCCGATTTTCGAATGATGATCTCCGGGCGGAAACATTCAGGCTCAAGGAAACGATCATGGAAAGGATCCGTCCTGAAGAAGACAGGATCATTGAATTAAAGCACAAGGCCGAAGATGCCGAAGTCCAGGACACCGAGGGGATCTATCAGGAAATCGACAAGCTGGAAGAAAAGATTGACGAAAAAATTGAAGAAGTTTTAAATGAAATACTTCCCGCCGCGTTTTCGATCGTGAAGGAGACTGCAAAACGTTTTTTTGAAAATAAAACGGTTGTTGTTTCTGCAACTGATTTTGACCGTGACATCGCCGCACGTAAATCGAATGTTGAGATTAGCGGGGATCAGGCCATTTGGCATAATACATGGATTGCAGGTGGCAATGAGATCACCTGGGATATGGTTCATTACGATGTGCAGTTGATCGGCGGTATTGTTCTTCATTCCGGTAAAATTTCAGAAATGGGAACCGGAGAAGGTAAAACGCTGGTTGCAACCTTGCCTGTTTTCCTGAATGCTTTGGCAGGCAGGGGGGTTCATGTGGTCACTGTGAATGATTACCTGGCCAAACGTGACTCGGAATGGATGGGACCGATCTTTGAATTTCACGGATTAAGTGTGGATTGCATCGACAAACATCAGCCTAATTCAGATGCCCGCAGGAAAGCCTACAATTCGGATATCACCTACGGCACAAATAATGAATTTGGTTTTGATTACCTGCGTGATAACATGGCCATCAACCCACAGGATCTTGTTCAGCGAAAACATCATTATGCGATCGTCGACGAGGTTGACTCCGTGCTCATCGATGATGCCCGTACGCCTTTGATCATATCCGGGCCTACACCGAGGGGAGATAACCAGAAATTTGACGAGTTGATGCCCAAAGTGGAGCGTTTGGTCGCGGCTCAGCGCAACTACGTGAATCAGTGTCTGACCGATGCCAAACGACTTCTGAAGGAAAATGCGACAAAAGAAGAAAAGGAAGAAGGGGCAATGCAATTATTACGGGCCCAGAAGGGGCTTCCCAAAACAAAAGCGCTGATCAAATTTCTGAGCGAGGAGGGAACAAAAGCCCTCATGCAGAAAACAGAGAACTTCTACATGCAGGACAACAGCAAAAATATGCATGTGGTAACCGATCCGCTGTTTTTTATCATCGAGGAAAAGCAAAATTCGGTCGAGATTACCGATAAAGGGATTGACCTGATCTCTACGGACGTGGAAGATCCGGAATTCTTCATTCTTCCGGATGTGGGTTCCTCGATTGCCGAAATCGAAAATGATTCTTCGCTCAGCGCGCGCGACAAAATAGAAAAGAAGGACGCTTTGTTGCAGAATTACTCCGTGAAATCGGAGCGGGTCCATACGATCATCCAGTTATTAAAGGCATATGCCATGTTTGAGAAAGATGTGGAATATGTGCTGATTGACAATAAAGTCAAGATTGTTGATGAGCAGACCGGACGGATCATGGAAGGCCGGCGTTATTCAGACGGACTTCATCAGGCCATTGAAGCAAAAGAACGGGTGAAGGTAGAAGCTGCCACGCAGACCTATGCCACGATCACCCTTCAGAATTATTTCAGGATGTATCATAAGCTGGCCGGTATGACCGGTACCGCCGAGACTGAGGCCGGTGAATTCTGGAATATCTATAAGCTGGATGTGGTGGTTATTCCCACCAATAAGCCGGTTATCAGGAAAGACTATAATGATAAAGTCTATAAAACCAAGCGTGAGAAATACAATGCAGTCATTCAGGAGATTGCAGATCTCAATCAGCAGGGACGTCCTGCCCTGGTGGGTACGACCTCGGTCGAGATTTCTGAACTGCTGAGCCGGATGCTGAAAATCCGGGGCATCAAGCACAATGTTTTGAATGCCAAATTACATGCCCGTGAAGCTGAAATTGTTGCCGACGCCGGGAAAAAAGGAACGGTGACCATAGCAACCAATATGGCAGGTCGTGGTACCGATATCAAGTTGTCTGAGGAAGTGCGTCAGGCAGGCGGATTAGCGATACTTGGCACTGAACGTCATGATTCCAGACGCGTTGACCGCCAGTTGCGCGGACGTGCCGGCCGCCAGGGAGACCCGGGTAGTTCCCAGTTCTTTGTTTCACTCGAAGATGATCTGATGCGGCTTTTCAATTCCGAACGGATCACCGGCATTATGGACCGCCTGGGCCTGGAAGAAGGAGAGGTGATCCAGCATTCGATGATCACCAAATCGATTGAACGCGCACAGAAAAAAGTAGAAGAAAACAACTTCGGTATCCGGAAGCGTTTGCTGGAATATGACGATGTGATGAATTCACAGCGCGAGGTCATCTACAAAAAAAGACGACATGCCCTGTTCGGAGAGCGGCTGGAGGTTGATGTCCTGAATATGCTATACGATTCACTTGAAAACCTGGTCAATGAATATTATGGCGGCGATTTCGATGAGTTCAACCTGGAACTGATGCGCGTGATGTCAATGGAATCGGCCGTCAAAAAGGATGAGTTCATGACCCTGAAGCCGGAAGAAATTATTGAACGGATTTATCAGGTGGTGATCAATACCTATAGCAGGAAGGTGGAAACCATTGCCAAACAGGCCTATCCGGTTATAAAAGAAGTCTATGAGACCAAATCGCACCTGTATCATAATATTGTGGTCCCCATTTCCGATGGTAAGCGGATCTTCCAGATCGTGACCAACCTGGAGAAAGCGTATCAGAATAAAGGGAAAGAACTGGTGAAGTCATACCAAAAGCAACTGGTGCTGGGAACAATTGACGAAGCATGGAAAGAACAGCTTCGCGAGATGGACGATCTGAAACAATCGGTTCAAAATGCTGCCTATGAGCAAAAAGATCCTTTGTTGATCTATAAATTTGAATCATTCAATTTATTTAAACTGATGATCGGAAAAGTGAATAAGGATATTGTTTCGACGCTGATGAAAGGTCATATCCCGATTTCAAATCCGGATCAGGTGCGGGAAGCTGAAGCTGCCAAACATACTGATCTGAGTAAGCTCTCCACTCAGAAAACGGATTTACAGGAAATTTCGAGAGGAAGAAGGCCTGAGGCGCCGCAACCCCCTCAAAAAGTCCAGCCGGTGAGAGTTGAAAAGAAAGTTGGGCGCAATGATCCCTGTCCCTGCGGAAGCGGAAAGAAATATAAGAATTGTCACGGTCAAGGACTTGAATAGAAACATCACCATATGACACAAATGATAGCCTTTATTCACTGGAATGCCAGTCCTGAGATCTTTCACATAGGATCATTGTCCGTTCGCTGGTATGGACTGCTTTTCGCCACGGGTTTCCTGTTCGGGTATTACATGGTTGAGCGCATGTTTAAATATGAAAAGCTTGAGTTAAAGTGGCTGGAAAGCCTGTTTATTTATATGATTGTCGCTACCATCGTCGGAGCGCGGCTGGGCCATGTCATTTTCTACGGTTGGGAATATTATTCCCAGCACCCCCTGGAGATCCTGAAAGTATGGCATGGCGGATTGGCCAGTCACGGAGGTACATTAGGAATTTTCATTGCCCTGATGATCTGGAGCAAAAAAGTGTCGAAACGATCCGTCCTGTGGATCATCGACCGTGTAGTTGTTCCTACAGCATTGGTTGCGGCGATGATCCGTACCGGAAATCTGATGAATTCCGAGATCTATGGCGTACAGACCGATTTACCCTGGGGCTTCATCTTTGTGCGGAATGGGGAAACAGTTCCCAAACATCCGACTCAGATTTACGAGGCGCTGGCTTACCTGTTTACCTTTGCCGTGACATGCTATCTTTATTGGAAAACAAATTCCCGCAAACGGGAAGGTTTAATTACCGGTATTTTCTTTATGATGATCTTTCTTTCCCGCTTCCTGATCGAATTCATCAAGGAAGACCAGGAGGCTTTTGAAGCCACCATGGCATTGAATATGGGCCAATGGCTCAGCATTCCATTTGTTCTGGGCGGTTTGTACCTGGTTATCCGTGCACTCACGAGAAAAGAAATAAGCTATCCGGTTAAATAAAAACCACGGAGAATTCATCTTAAAATAAATTAAGCAGATATGCTGATCCTGCAATTCGGGGATCAGCATATTTGTTTCCTGCTTCAGCTCCGGCCTCCTTTGTTTCGGATCGATCACAGCCTGATGGCGAAAAAAAATTTTAATTTGTGTTTAAAAACAGCTAACTTGTACATGGAAGTCTGAAAAATGTTTGTCGTTCACGATGTCATAAAAGCAGAATGAAATGGTTTATTCCAGTGAAGAGAAGATTAATGAATTGTGCAAACTGTTACTTGATGCCGGCTCAATGTTAATGAGTTCAGGAGCCAATACAGCACGTATCCGCCTCAATATCATGCGGATTGCCGGTGCGTATGGTTATAATGCTGAATTGCTGGTAACCCATCGCGCCATCATGCTGACCATCTATGATGAAGATAAGGATTATTTTTATAGCCGATTAAAGCGAACCTCGCCTCATGGCGCAAATTTCAGGATCGTTAGCGGGATCAGCCGGATGAGTTGGAGTATTGTGGAAGAAAATTGGAGCCTTGAGCAGGTGAAGCAGGAGCTTGCCCGGCTGAAGGCGCTTCCTCACTATCCCCGCTGGATCATTTTGCTCATGGTTTCACTGGCGGGAGCCTCATTTTGCAGGTTGGCAGGAGGCGAATGGACCGATATGCTGGCCTCGGCCATGGCAACTTGTACCGGTTTATTCGTCAGACAGGAGGCTGTCAGGAAGATGTTCAATGCCTATCTCTGTGTTTTCTTTGCTGCGTTAGTCTCATCGCTGATCTCCGGGCTGATGTTGAAATTGCAGATCGGCGCTCATCCGGAGTACGCATTTGCAACTTCTGTGTTGTATCTGATTCCGGGAATTCCGCTGATCAATTCCTTGTCTGACCTGCTGGACGGCAACATTATGAACGGTATCGTCAGAGGCGTCAACGGGCTGATGATATCATTCGCCATTGCGCTTGGCATGCTTGGAGCGATTTTAATTTATAATTTATAGACATAAACCGGAAACAAGCTCTTGATATTTAGTTCTTGATACTTGTGTCTTTTGTCTTGATACTAAAATATGGAAACAATTGCTTTTTTTGAAAAATGGATTTGGCTGGGCCTGGCAGGAATTGGTTTTGGCATCCTGTTTAATGTTCCGGAAAGGACTTTAAAATTGATTTTTGTGATGGCTGCATTAGGAGGAGCAATGAAACTGGTTGTAATGTACCTGGGGGGCGGAATTATTTTTGCTTCCTTCCTGGGGGCTATACTCGTCGGATTTCTGAGTATTTATGCCGCGCACCTGCGTCATTCACCTCCTTTTGTTTTAGCCATTCCTGCTGTCATTCCAATGGTGCCCGGCACGCTCGCATACAGGGCTATGCTCGGTATCATCAGACTCACAGGAGAACATAATAACGATGCTTTTGTACAACTCATGCATGACACCGCAGATAACGGACTAAAAGCATTTTTCGTCCTTCTGGCTCTTTCCCTGGGTGTATCCATGCCCATGCTGCTTGCCCGCAGTGAATCTGCAAAAAACTTAAAGGTAAAAATGCCGATTAATATCGACGGACTGATAAAAAAATAAACAGGATGTGCCCGCGCATGTCCTGTTGAAAGTTTTTTTATCCGGACTAAACTAAGTTTGAGTCTCCTGCGTTTATTGTGTGTAATTGCGTCATTGACAGGTGCTGTTTACGACAAAGTGCCAGACTGCCATTCAAGCGCAATCATGGCAAATTGCAGGCAATAAGTTGAAAAAATAAACGTATGAAAAACGTATCTATCCTTATTCCCAAAGGGCATTTCAGTATGGTTAACGTAGCTGGAACCTATCAAATGCTCTCGTGGGTAAATGAATTTCTTGAACGGGAAGGAAAGGATCCATTGTTTCATCTTCAAATGGTTGGATCGTCAAGGAAAATGACACAGCCCGGCAGCTTTTTTATTTCTCAGCCTGAATTGCTTCTCGACGAAGTTGACAAGACAGACCTGATTATTTTGCCCGCTATTCATGGCGAGTTTCAAGATAACCTGGATCAGAATGCGGAACTGGTGCCCTGGCTTATTCATCATTACAGGGCGGGAGCAGAGATTGTCAGTTTTTGCGTCGGGACTTTTATACTGGCAGCCACCGGATTACTGGATGGGAAACCATGTTCCACTCACTGGTTGTTTGCCAATGAGTTTCGTCAGTTATTCCCGAACACCCTGCTGCTCGATTATAAAATACTGACAGAAGCCGAAGGTATTTATACAAGCGGCGGAGCGTATTCTTTCACCAATCTGGTCATTTACCTCATCGAAAAATTTGCAGGGCGGGATGTGGCTGTCAACGCAGCTAAAGCTTTCATGATCGACATCGACCGAACCCAACAATCACCTTTTATCATTTTTGCCGGACAGAAAGCGCATCAGGATCAGGTTATATTACATGCACAGGAATACATCGAAAAGAATTTTTCGGAAAAAATGACGATCGATGAATTGGCAGGTATGATGCGAATAGGCCGCCGTACCTTCGAAAGACGATTCAAAAAGGCTACTTCCAATACCGTTGCCGAGTATATTCAGCGCGTAAAAATGGAAGCGGCAAAAAAACAGCTTGAATCGGAACAAAAAACCGTCAGCGAAGTCATGTACGATGTCGGATACAATGATGTAAAGGCCTTCCGCGATGTGTTCCGCAAAGTCACCGGTATGTCTCCTCTCGGGTACCGGAACAAATATTACAAGGAAATTATGCTTGAACGGTTGAATTGATCATGACCGTGTTTTTTCCACAATAGCGTTTTAAACCAGCCAAACAATAACCTGTTTTAAACGTTTTGAAAAACGGATGAATGTGGACACATGGAAAAAAAAGTAAACCCTTACAGCGAAAAAATTACGCAGGATGATAGTCTTCCTGCGGCCCAGGCCATGCTCTATGCCATCGGGATGGATGAAAATGACCTCAAAAAGGGACAGGTGGGTATTGTCAGCACAGGTTATCAGGGAAACCCCTGTAATATGCACCTGAATGGTTTGGCCGATGCCGTGAAACAGGGTGTGGATAAGCAGGAAGGTTTGTATGGCCTGATTTTTCATACCATCGGGGTAAGTGACGGAATCACGAACGGTACGGAAGGCATGAAATATTCCCTGCCGTCACGGGAAATTATAGCCGATTCGATTGAAACAGTTGTCAGCGCCCAGTTTTATGATGCGGTAATCCCCATTGTCGGCTGTGACAAAAATATGCCGGGAGCGATGATTGCTCTGGGGCGCCTGAACCGGCCTGCAATTTTGCTCTATGGCGGAACTGTCAAAAAAGGGCGGTGGAAAGGTGAAGACCTGAATATCATTTCTGCATTTGAAGCTTATGGTGAAAAGATTAAAGGAAATATTTCAGATGAAGATTATAAAGGTATTATCCAAAACTGTATTCCGGGCGCTGGTGCATGTGGAGGAATGTACACGGCCAACACCATGGCCTCAGCCATTGAGTGCATGGGGATGAGCTTACCGTATTCTTCATCCAACCCGGCTTTGAGCAGGGAAAAAGGACTGGAATGTGCGGAAATCGGAAGAGCAATAAAAAAGCTTTTGGAAAAGGACATTAAGCCAAGAGACATCATGACCAAACAGGCATTTGAAAATGCAATCACCCTGATTATGGCCCTCGGAGGATCTACGAATGCCGTCATTCACCTGATCGCCATGGCCAAATCAGTCGGCGTTTCGCTGACTCTCCATGATTTCCAGCGGATCAGCGATCAAACCCCTTACATCGCCGATTTAAAGCCAAGCGGCGTTTTTTTATTCGAAGATCTGCATGAGGCCGGCGGCATTCCGGCGGTGATGAAGTTTCTCCTGAAAGAAGGATTCCTGGACGGAAATTGCCTTAGCGTGACCGGGAAAACCTTGGGAGAAAATCTGGAAGAAGTTGCCGACCTGGTTAGCGGACAAAAAATAATCAGACCTTTTAGTAACCCGATAAAAAAGCAGGGGCATATCCAGATTTTATTCGGAAACCTGGCTGAAGAGGGCGCTGTTGCAAAGATTACCGGAAAAGAAGGGGAGATTTTCGCCGGACCGGCAAAAGTATTTGAAGATGAATTTGAAGCCGTCGAAGGCATTCAGACAAAAGTATCGAAAGGCGATGTGATCGTGATCAGGAATTCCGGGCCCAGGGGCGCTCCCGGGATGCCTGAAATGCTGAAACCAACCAGTGTGGTGATGGGAGCAGGGTTGGGCAAAGATGTTGCTTTGATCACTGACGGCCGGTTTTCGGGTGGTTCTCATGGATTTGTCGTTGGGCATATTACGCCTGAAGCCTTTGAGGGGGGGGTAATCGGACTGATCCGGGACGGGGATATGATCACGATCGATGCGGTCCGTAACCGGCTTGAAGTGGACCTGAGTGAAGATGAAATAGCTCTCCGGAGAAAAGCCTGGCAAAAGCCCGACCATAAAATGACGGCCGGGGTGTTGAAAAAGTACAGGGATATGGTTTCTTCTGCTTCAGAGGGCTGTACGACGGTTTAACAATTCAATATGAAAAATTATGAATAAGATACCGGAGCTGAATAAAACGATCAGAACGCCTTTGGGTGAGTTTCGCTATTACGATCTGAAAGCTTTGCTGCAGGCAGGCCATGATGTGGAGGCGCTTCCGTTTTCGGTCAGGATCCTGCTGGAGAATATTCTCCGGAACCAGAATGGGATTACATTTACGGAAGCTCACCTGGAAACCATTCTGAGCTGGCGACCCGAGCCTGCCGACAAGGAAATACCGTATTTGCCCGGGAGGGTACTGATGCAGGATTTTACCGGGGTTCCGGCCATCGTCGATCTTGCATCGATCAGATCGGAGGCAGCGCGCAAACAGATAGATGTTACCCTGATCAACCCTCAGGTTCCGGTTGACCTGGTCATCGATCATTCCGTACAGGTCGATTTCTACGGAACAGCAAAGGCTTATGAACAGAATGTGGAACTGGAATATGAACGTAACCATGAGCGCTATGCCTTGTTAAAATGGGCCAAAGCCTCCTTCCATAATTTTAATGTCCTTCCTCCCGGAATGGGTATTTGCCATCAGGTAAACCTGGAATACTTGGCGCAGGTGGCCACCATCCGCAACGGAATGATCTTCCCCGATACGCTTGTTGGCACAGACTCCCATACACCCATGGTGAACGGAATCGGCGTGATCGGATGGGGAGTGGGCGGTATTGAAGCCGAAGCCGTGATGCTGGGACAACCCACCTACCTGATGCTTCCCGAAGTCATCGGACTGAAACTGACCGGCAGGCTGAGAGAGGGAACAACCTCAACAGATCTGGTGTTGGCGGTTGCCAGTTTATTGCGAAAAAAAGGAGGGGTTGGCAAATT
>Ga0074195_1000529_pt1 | contig 72380 bp, 64 predicted proteins | sample EPASupsiteHSE623_FD_64525 | JGI IMG/M metagenome (GOLD analysis project Ga0074195, IMG submission 64525) | Bioremediated contaminated groundwater from EPA Superfund site, New Mexico - Sample HSE6-23 | ecosystem: Environmental > Aquatic > Deep subsurface > Groundwater > Contaminated ...
CCTTGATGCGAAAGACCAGACCGTTGTCGCCATAGTTTGAAGATATGGCATATTCTATATCGTTTTGTGTAAGTTCCTTGAATTGTATTGTGTCATTGCCTTGTTCTTCGATTATCATATCGTGATCGAAACCTTTGCTGTATATATACGTATCATCCCCTTGACCGCCGTAAAGTTTATCATTACCTGAACCGCCGATAAGAGTATCGTTCGCGTTCTGACCATATAGGTGAGACAACCGGGACGCTCTTGAAATGTTGAAATGTGATAAATGCAAACCCGGTGATTGAACGAGGTAATGCAGTCGTAGTATAGCAGTTGTGTCTGACTTTTGTATTATTCCCTGTTACTATCCGTAATTCTTGCCTTTAGGAAACCACGCAGTTGCTGCTTTGTATGTGACAAAAATAATCATCCCATTAAGGACAAAGAAGCACATTTTAACTGGTAATCCTTGCCTTTAGGAAACCGCGAAGCGTGATATCTTGCAGCCACATTCCCCGGAGGCGCACATCCCTACGATGGTGCCACAGGCGGTCTTTTTGGTTTTACCGCACCGCCTGCTGATACTGCTTCTATCTTTTTTTCAACCAAAGAGGCCAGCACTTTCAATTCATCGAGGTACTTCTGAAGGTCCGATACGGAGTACATATCCGCCTTTTCCTGAAAAAATGATTCTGCATTCTGCAATACTTCAACCTTCTTTTTAATGGATACGGGTTTAGTTGTTGTTTTCCCCCCGGCTACAGCACCCGAGGGCAGGTGTTTTGCTTTCTTGTATTCGGTGAGCATTCTTTCAAGTTTTGCATTTGTTACGGGCTTTACCATTATTTCATCGAAGATGGTAAAAAAGTCAGGACTTCCGAGGTTTGCTGAGAAGATATATCCTTGTGAAACAGGCAGAGTTCCACTTGAAATTGCGTCCTGAATTTTGGGAACCAGTTTTAAAAGTGAAATCGTGCGGAACAGCGTCCTTGTTGTCTTTCCGGCGATTCCAACAATCTCCGACACAGTGTCGGAGAATCCCTTTGCTGCATATTCAGAACCCCGATCATAATTTACCAATTCCTTCATTACACCATCCAAATTATACCCTTGGTCAGGATGTTTTGCCTGAATGAAGGCTAATATGCCTTTTGCCTGATCTATAGGATTCAGATCCTCCCTCTGGAGGTTTTCTGATAACTGGAAGGCCAATATTTCATCCTTCTGTGTAACGGCATTAACGATTCTTGCCGGTATGATTTCCAGTCCTGCTTTATATGCCGCATGATACCGTCTTTCCCCGCAGAGGAGAAGGTATTTATCATCTTTTTGTGTTACAAGAACAGGCTCTAATACACCTCTGTCTTTGATTGATAACACAAGAGCTTTAAAGGACTCGCTTTCCGTGTTTATACCTGATCTGACCTGTTCTTCAACAATAATACTTTCCAATGGAAGATACATGAATTCCTGACTTTCCGCTGTTTTCTTTGTCGCCATCTTAATACCCCCTTTACTATAAATTTATTTTGTTAAAAAATTACTACTATCCCCTTGCCCCCTTGGCAACGGACAGACCATCTCCTCGATTTTTCAAAACTATATTGTCGGTTTATAAACTGATATTTTATGTTCTTTTTGATCTTAATTGCCCCCCCTTAAATATAGGAATGCCTTTAAAACCCTTAAAACCGGATAATTATGAATTAACTAAGATGCCCCGTTCTGATGATGCTTTTAACAAATAACTTGTATGTTTGTTAATAGATACATTATCTAAAAAATCTTTGCAAGAATATTTTTATAAATAAATACAGAATATTTTCATTTGATTGAAAATCCAATAAGACTATTGAAATGTTTTCTCTTGACAGGGCATCAATGGGCAGTCTTAAAAAAATTTCATCTATGGTTTGAAAATCAGCAGCTTTAAATCTTTTATAACCTTGAAATGTTTTTTGTGCCCTTTAAATTGTGAAGATTTCAGGCAATAATGAAATGCTATACCATGAATACGGACCGAGCGTAGAGATGCCTCAGGAGGAAGACTGAACTTATTTGCTTTCATCGATAACACTGGTATTGTTCCCGACAGGAAACTTTACGGTAAATGTTGTTCCGCCTGATTCTATGCAATTATCGACGGTTTTGCAATGACTGCATTGGGCAATATCCCCGGGGCAGATATCTCTATCGGTAGGTATGTAGCTACACCGCGTACTCTTAAGCGAAATTTCAAACCCGTAACGCTCGGCGTAGTGTTTAATCCGGAGAAGCTCAAGGCCTTTCCCGCCGGCTCCGAATTCAAAAGGTTTTTTTGTTGCATAGAGGTCTATTTCCTCTGTGTGGAAGAGACCGTCCATGAGCGAGCCCTGGTTTTCTTCAGTAATGCCTATACCTCTATCAGATATTTCAAGAAAAACCCCGGTATCTCTCTGGTAACATATTACTTCAATGACTCCACCATCAGGAGTATTCTCTATGGCATTCTTGATGAGACCTTCAGCAATCCCCCTGAGGATAAAAGGGTCCATAAAAATATAAAGGCCGACGTGTCCTTCTACTTTGAATTGCAGATTGCGATGTTTAACAGTCCGTTTTATCTTTTCCAGTATGGATACAATAAATGTATGGAGGTCTATGGACTCAGATAACCAGGGGCTGCCGCCAAGGTATCCGCCTGCCCATTTTTTTAGGGCTTCCCAGTGCAGTCGTGTCTCTTCAGGTATTTCCGAAATATCCTCCATCCTGGCCAGGAGACGATCAATATCGTTGAGGACCATTCCTGCCTCAACTTCCTGAGATACTCTGAATATCTCATTAGTCTCATGTGATATCTTAACAAGACGTTCTGTATTTCTTTCCAGAGTGTCGATAATGTTCTCGAGGCCAGGGATCAATGCATTTTCCAACTTTCGTTTCAGGATTCTGACACTTCCCTGAATAACCGAGATAGGCGTTCTTAGTTCGTGTGAGATATGATTGACTGCCTTGGTTTTTGCCTTGTTCAGCCGCTCCAGTTCTTTGTGAGACTTCATGAGCGATTCTTCGGCACGTTTTCTTTCCGTAATGTCTCTGAGGTATATAAGACCGAAGGGTCTGCCCCTGAATGTGATACTGGCGGCTGATACTTCTATATAGAGCGTGTTTCCTTTTTTCGTAATCCCCTTGAATTCATATCGTGACGGCACAGGCTCACCCCGCAGCCGCCTGTTTATAATGTCTGTTACCATCTCAACGTCATCGGGATGGATAGTTGGTTTTATTGATTTTCCGACGACCTCTTCGAAACTGTCAAACTCGAACATTTTAATATATTGTTTGTTCGCGTATTGGCATATATCGCCCTGGAGCATGGAAATACCGTCATTGGAATTTTCGAGAACGACCCTGCCTCTCTCTTCGCTTTCTGAAAGAGCTTCCTCTGCCTTTTTGCGCTCTGTGATATCGAGCATCGTGCCTTCATACGAAAGGGTTTTGCCGTTTCCATCACGAAAGACCATGACATTCATAGATACCCAGTGTATGTTCCCGTTCTTTATTCTCAGTCGGGCTTCAAAGTTTTGAACGGAGCTGGACGTGCGAAGAAGGTCTATCAGTTTTTTATGGTCAGATAGATCCACAAAAAGATCCTCGGCAAAAATCAAATTCCTGATCTCAGCAGGGGAGTCATACCCGTGTATGCGGGCGAAGGAAGGGTTGGCGTGTGTGAAACGGCCTTCACGATCTGTTTGGAATATTCCTTCTATGGCGTTGTTAACGATATTTCTGAATTTGGTTTCGCTTTCCTTGAGGGCGGTTTCAAGCTGTTTTAATTCTGTGGGACATTCTTGCGGACTATTATTGTTTTGAGTTATTTCTGTCTTTTCGGGAACGGGCGTTTTCCCTTGTCGGTTTTCTTTCACAGTATGATTTCCTTTTGGTAACCTGCTTCTATTATAAGATATTTTTAGATATATATCTTCCCTTATGGCGAGATCGACTTCATTTCTACAATAATCTCATTTATAAAACCGAATAAGCTGCCTTAAATAATTTGAATTTTTCTCTGAAAGCCTTCTTAAAACAAAAATAATTTGCTTTAAAAAATATTTGTTAGTCTATTCTGCCGGTTCCAATGATTGTTCATTTTCATCTTTTTTTGCTTTGCCGTTCATACGGACAACTCCATATATTAAAAGTGCGATGAGCACCATAATGCCGACCATGATCTCCACGGTCAGGAAATGCTTAGGGATGGACCCGTATAATCCCAGAACACCGAAGAGAATAAAGATAATTGCGGCAAACCATTTTATTGCCCGTTCAGGGATTTTCTTGCCGAGCACTATGCCGAAAATAATGCCTATGCCATCGGCAATTAACATGCCTGTGGTTGTGCCGAACCATATTTGAATAACGCTTTCGTATTTTGTTGCCAGAGCTACAGTGGCAAGCTGTGTTTTATCGCCCATCTCGGCAAAGAAAAAAGCAACCGCTACTGTCCAGAATGGGCTGAAATTGAATCTTTTATCCTCATTGTCAAGCTTATCACCTCTGATTGTCCATAGGCCGAAGATTATAAAGGAAGCGGAAGCAGCAATCTGAATATATCGGATAGGTACAATAGATGTAAGATAACTTCCCAGGAGCACTGCAAGGAGATGGTTCAAGAGAGTAGCAACAAAAACTCCCCACATAACAGTCTGCCAACGATACCGGGAAGCAAAAGCCATTGCAAGTAATTGAGTTTTGTCGCCCATTTCTGCAAGAACAACAAAAGTTAGCGACGCGATATAAGCGGTCATGATATCTCCGTAAAATTTAAATCAGTTATCCGGTTTATTCAGCGAAAAGGCGATTGCCTTTAACTTTCACGCATAACAGATGCATTATTTTATATTATTCACCATTGCCGAATCATAACATAATTACTACAATCCTGTCATGAGCGTTATGGTTTTTCAACGGGTAATTGTCCAAAACAGGAATATTGAATGCAGGTTAGAGTATTATGAAGCCTATAGCTCTGTAATACGTGATTCCCCGATGGTAACAACTTTATCTCCATTATCCAGAAGGACGTTCTCATCAGGATTGAGATCAATTCCGGTTGACCTGCATACACCTATGGCAAGATGTTTTTTCTCCCGACACGACTTAACTATTTCTCTAAAACTCATTGATTTTGAAACATCAACAAAATAAAATTGCTGACCGCCGTTAATACTCATAAGATCACCGACAACTTCCTGGACGCCTGGGTTCAACAGCTCCTGTGTCAGAAAATTTGCGTCGAAACGTGAGGTGCAGACAATCTTATCACAACCGGCTTTTTTCAGGAGCTCCTCCGATATAGGGTCAACACACTCGACAACGGTATTCACCTTGCGGCTCCGTCCTTCTATTGCAAGAGTGATAGCAACATTGAGGTTGTCGGAGACCGGGTTTCCCGGCTTACAACTTAGCACTAAAGCATGGCAGGCATTGTCAATTGAAGCACGTATGAGTGTTTCGTCGCGAATAGGGTTTCCACGTACAAAATGAAAACCTCTTTTGACCAGCTCAAGGGGCAGTTCTTCAAGATGTTCATCAACAAGGATTATCTCTGTGGTCCTGCCGAAGACCGGGTCATTTTTGAGTTCTTCCACAATACGTATTATTTTTGAAAGCCCAGGAAAGTTAAAGATAACCAAATGGTCTTTAAAATTAAATGATGACATACCTTTCAACTCCTTTGTTTTTGAAGTAATTAATAGCGCCGCTATTATTGAGAGGGCATAACCGAGAAGACCGATGCCGAAGATCATAATCGGCCATCCCACAAGAAAGCGCCCGCCCATTGTCTTAGGGAACAAGTCGCCGTATCCTACCGTGGTCATTGTAACAACAGTGTACCAGAGGCCATCCCACCAGGTAAGTTCCGGGTTTCCCGGCAATTCGAAATAAAGAAAACCGGTTGTTCCATAGAGGAGAACCATTGCAAGGAGTATAAAGATACGCATTGACTCAGGAGGATTCTGCAGCACATAACGCATGAAATATTGTATTATCTGAATCATCATTGCGTCTGCCCCTGCCATTGCGCAATAAGGGATTTAGCCCTTTCGGCAACCTCCGTATTTGCCCAGAAACCGCGACGTACAGCTTTTGCTGTTTCCTGTTCCTGAAGATAGACCGACATGGCCGGGAACGGATACACTGTATAAACAAGAGCAAGTCCATCCCTGACAAGTTTTAATCCAACATCCTGGTTGTCGGTATAGAGCACTGCAATAAAACGCCCGTAACGGTCTTTTGGCAATGCATTTAACATAACACGTACCGGTTTCCCTGACATAACACGTTCAAGAGTATCAATTGCTGCCTGGCCATAAGCTGCCACAGTATCTTTTTCGTATTTAGTGCTGAAAGATTTTATGCCAAGAATACGGACAACAACAGGTTTTTCTCCTTCCTGGGCAAAGATCGCTGAATCGCCATCAAGAACACGAACAAGACGAACTATACTGCCGTTTTCTATCCTGCCGCCGGAGCTTTGGCTTTTACGGCGCTCTTTTTCAGCATTGTAACCAAAAAAAAGCGAAGCCATAAGAAGTACTGTAATACATCCCCAGAAAAGAACAGAGAAACGACTTATCATTTGCTTTACATAACCTCTTTTCTAATTTTCTATAATTCTGCTTTAAATAATATTTTTTTTCAATCCGTTTTTCTACTTACCGGCAATTTTACCTTTTACCAATTGAATGACCGACATTATTTTAGCCTCCGGAACCACTTTTCCATTTCAACGGCAAAAAATACAAGGGAAGATACAGTTATGCACAAAACCAACTGAAGCATGGTCAATGGTTGTGTCTTGAAAATATGATTCAACCCCGGAATATAAACAACTGTCATTTGCAGGATAAACGAAAGTACCACAGCCCCCAGAAGATAGGGGTTGGAATAGAGCCCCTGAGTAAAGAGGGATTCCCGCTCCGATCTCACAGCCAAAGCGTTATAGAGCTGCGTCAGACAGAGAACAGTGAATACCATTGTCTGCCATTCGGCAATCCCGCTTCTAATTGCAGATACTTGTGTTCCAAGAACAATCATGGCAATAAAAAGTCCGACCCAGAGAGCTTGTATTCCCAGTCCCTGGGCAAAAATACTCTCTTTCGGATGACGCGGAGGTCTCTTCATTACATTACCCTCATCAGGTTCAGCAGAGAGTGCCAGCGCCGGGAGGCCATCTGTTATTAGATTGACCCAGAGAATATGAATAGGCAGAAGGGGGACAGGCAGGCCGACAAGCTGGGCAAGAAATAGCGTCCAGATCTCTCCGGAGTTTGTAGTCAGAAGGTAGCGGATGAGCTTCCTTATGTTGTCGTAGATTTTCCGTCCCTCCTTTACAGCATTTACTATTGTGGCAAAATTGTCGTCCAGAAGAATCATATGGGCAGCCTCTTTGGAAACATCCGTGCCGGTAATACCCATAGCCACCCCGATATCAGCTCTCTTCAGGGCCGGAGCATCATTTACACCATCACCCGTCATGGCAACAAACTGACCTTTATCCTGGAGAGCTTTTATGATCTTCAGTTTCTGCTCCGGGCTTACCCTGGCATAAGCCCGTATGTTTTCAACGTTCTTTCCAAGTTCTTCAACCGAAAGTTTTTCAAGTTGTGCACCTGTAATAACCGTATCTTTGCCGTCCTCTTCTATAATACCGATCCTCCGTGCAATGGCACGTGCTGTTGCCGGGTGGTCGCCGGTAATCATGACAGGTCTGATTCCGGCTCTTTTGCATTGGGCTACAGCCTCAATTACCTCTTCGCGCGGCGGGTCCATAAGCCCCGCAAGCCCAAGAAAAGTCAGTTCATTCTCAATATTATCGGGTAAGACAACATTCGGGAGCACATCAAATTCCCTAAAAGCAAAACAAAGAACCCTTAAGCCCATGGAGGCCATATCATTATTGACGTCAATAATCTCTTCCCTGTCTATAGGGCCAATACCTTTATCAGTCAGGCATGTATTCATCTTCTCTATGAGAATATCCGGAGCGCCTTTAGTGAAGGAAATGTACCGGCCTTCAGTGTTTTGATGAATCGTGGTCATTGATTTCCTCTCCGAATCAAAAGGCACTTCTGCAATCCGGGGAAGCACCTTTTCGAGAATATCCTTTATAAAACCGTGACCTTTGGCGGCGCTGAACAGGGCTGTTTCCGTCGGATCGCCGATAAGGTCCCCGTTATTATCTTCTCTTGCATCATTGCTTAGAGCAAGGGCTTCAAAGAGAAGTCGGGAACTTTCAATGTTTGCATTATTAAGCACATAGACATTTCTGTTGGTGTAAATTTCTTCCACAGTCATCCTGTTCATAGTCAGTGTGCCTGTCTTATCCGAACAGATATACGTTACAGACCCAAGAGTTTCCACGGCAGGGAGTTTCCTCACCAGGGCATTCTTTTTAACCATTTTTTTTGCGCCCAAGGCCAGAGAAATGGTTATAACCGCAGGCAGAGCTTCCGGTATAGCAGCAACAGCAAGGGATATTGCTGTCAACAGCATGAGCAGCGGCGGCTCGCCCCTTAAAAGGCCGATGCCGAATACCATAGCACAGATTGCCAGAACAACGACAGACAGCTTCTTCCCAAAAGAGGCAAGCCGTTTCTGAAGAGGAGTTTTCCCCTCCTCTTCATTCTGCAGCATGGCGGCAATTTTTCCAAGTTCGGTGTTCATGCCTGTTTCAACAACAACACCGCTGCCTCTGCCATAGGAAATAACAGTCCCCTTGAATACCATATTATTCTTGTCCCCCAAAGGAAGGTCGGGATCGGATAGAGCCCCGGTCACCTTTTCAACAGGGACTGATTCACCGGTCAGGGCAGCTTCTTCTGCTTTGAGTTGAAAAGATTCAATGAGTCGAATATCAGCAGGAACCACCATCCCGGCTTCAAGGAGAACGATATCACCGGGAACAATTTCAGATGTCGGTATCCGTGAATGAGTTCCTTGTCTTACTACCGTAGCCATCTGCGCTGTCATCGCTTTCAGGGCAGCCATAGCCTTTTCTGCACGGTATTCCTGAACAAAGCCTATAACAGCGTTGGCTACAACGATTGCCATAATCACAATGGTATCGGTGATATCTCCGATAATTCCAGCAATAACAGCCGCGGCAAGGAGGATAAGGATCATGAGGTCTTTAAACTGTTCGAGAAACATAATAAAGGCCGGCTTCTTCTTTTTCTCTTCCATCTCATTGGGACCATAAACAATAAACCGTTTTTTTGCCTCTATGTCAGCAAGACCGTTCCTGATTGTACTTAGACGGGAAAGGGTTGTCTCAATGTCCTGTTGGTGCCAGTTGTTATTCATTGTCTTCTGCCTCCTTGGCGTTTGACAAATACAATCATTATTTTAACATAGGCCTGCTTCATTAAAACCAATAAATTCAATTCATTTGGTTAATAAACTTGTTGACGCTTGTGAAAGCTTTGCTGTATAACGTGTAAATAGTAACTATAACGGAGGCATCATGGATAAAAAGGGGAAACCCGTCGGCAGAAAGAAGGAATGTGAGATTGATATTTCAAAGAGAATGGATTACCGCAAAGAGGTACCATCAATAATAAATCAGCTTGTATTGTTGCACAAGGAAGGAGATTGCTTCAGTCACATCGATCCTGAGCCGATACCGTCAAGAGCATCAGTTATAGATATTTTACAGAGAGCGTTCCGCATTATCTATCCGGGATACTTCACCGATACGGCCCTTGATGAGGTCAATATCTCTTATTATCTTGGTCAGGAGACTATGGAATTATTCGATTTGCTTTGGCAGCAGGCTGCCTTTGCAATACGACACGACTGTATTAGATTTAATCTACCCTGCACCGGCTGCGAAGATAGGGGGCAGAAGGCTGCCATAGAGCTTATACGTGCCCTGCCCCAGCTTCAAAAAATGCTTGGAGAGGATATTCGTGCAGCCTATGAAGGTGACCCTGCTTCAAAGAATTTTGACGAAATCATATTCAGCTATCCGGGCCTCTTTGCCATTACCGTATATCGAATCGCCCACCATCTCTACAAACAAAGTGTTCCGCTTATACCAAGAATTATGACGGAATACGCCCATAGTCGCACCGGTATTGATATTCATCCCGGAGTTCAGATAGGTGAGCGGTTTTTTATCGACCATGGAACAGGTGTGGTTATCGGTGAAACAACAGTTATCGGCAACCGGGTCAGGATATACCAGGGCGTAACCCTTGGCGCACTGTCCCTGAATAAGGATGAGTGCCAACAATTGAGGGACAAAAAACGCCACCCTTCCATCGAAGACGATGTGATTATTTATGCCAATGCAACCATACTCGGCGGTGATACGGTAATCGGCAGCCGCTCGGTAATCGGCGGAAACGTTTGGCTTACAGAGTCCGTCCCTCCCGATACTGTTGTATTCCTCAAAAAACCGGAACTTATTATCAGGGAGAAAAGACAATAGGGGGCAATATGGACAATCAAACAACCCGTTGGCAGCACTGGATTCCTGTGCTTGAGAACGAACTTGCTATTGAGACGCAAAAAGCCCCCTCACCATCTGAAGTACATGCCAAAGATCATGTTCTCCGTGTGCTGGGGCGTTGCATCCGTCTTGGAGAAAAGCTGGATGCAGACCTTGAGGTGCTTGTTGCGGCAGTTTATCTGCACGACCTCGGGCGTCATTATATTGATGATAAAGCACACGGCGCTCTTAGTTCCGTAAAGGCGGAGCCGGTACTTGAACGGATCAACTTTCCACAGGAAAAAAAAGGAGCTGTACTGCATGCGATCAGAGTGCATGATGTCAGCGCTACTCCGGAAGACAGAACAACCCTTGAATCAAAAATACTGTATGACGCCGACAAGATTGACACGCTGGGGGTTATGGGTGTTATGAGGTGCATCCTGCATTTCTATGGGAAAAAACCCATAGATTATATACTCGATGACATTGATGCCCGGTGGGAGGGACTTGCCCTTCCGGAAACGAGAAGTCTGGCGCTGCAAGACTACAAGTACATAAAAGGCTATTTTATAAAGTTAAAAGAGGAGCTGGGAACGGATGCGTGATTGCCTCTCGAATCTTATGATCCGATAATTGCTCCGGGGTGATTCATTTCCGAGTCTCGGAAATGAGGAAAACGTTCATTTAAAGCTGTATTAAATGCAAATCGTTATTTCAAGTATGCGGTCGATCCTGAAAGCGCGTTCGTTTTTGCGTAGGCAGCAATAGGCTCTGAGGCCCTCAAAAAACTTACCTCTGTATTCCATGTCTTCAATTGAGATAGGGCGTATCGTGCGAACCGACTTTGTGTCATCAGGTTTCAGATAAAGGATTTCAAGGTTTATCCCCCGTTTTATGGCGTCATCGATTATTTTGCGCCTCTCATTGTAGCTCACCTTCTCGTCAGCTTTTTTATACTGGAATCTTGTAAGGAACTGAACTACACGCCAATCCATTCGGATATGAGCCTTTGTGATTTTTTTAGTGAGAATGATGCCGCCAAAGCTTGTGCAGCGGCTTAATGCAACATAGACCTGACCGTGCGCGAATGTGCCGCGGCCAATATCTATGACCACTTTATCAAAAGTCTTTCCCTGGCTTTTGTGGATGGTAACGGCCCAGGCAAGACGGATGGGATACTGGGTGAAGGCGGCTGTTTTTCTGGTTGAAATCCGTTTTGTCGCCCTGTCATATTCATATTCGAATAGTTCCCATGTGTGCGGGGCTACTTCAACGGTTGCGCCGCCCTGAAGTTTCACAAGAACGTGATCACTTTCATCGTCCCCCTTTTCCGCGCCCGAAACCCTGCCCAGAGTCCCATTTACCCAGCGTCCATATTTATCATTGTTGACAAGCATAACCTGCGCCCCCGGCTTCAAGCTCAAAGTCTCTTCAGCGGGGAGTGAGGAGCGGTCAAAAGCCCCTTTAAGAAGACCATTATAGTTCACAGAAGACCCTGAAAGAGCGTTCAGTTTTTCTAAGTTTCTTACTGTCGCAAGTTCATTGGTGCTTGTCAGTGTGATATAAAATCCGTCATCAGGCGGTACAAAATCCGGGTGATAATTCTGGTTCAGTCTTTCCATGTCCCCATCCGTACAGGATCTGTTGCGGATGGAATTAAGAAGCGCGATAAAATCAGTTTCAGTCTGTCTGTAAACCTTTTCCAATTCGATAAACTCCATGTCAAAGGTCTGTTCTTTAAATACTTGAGAAGAGAAGAAATAGGGTGTTTCGTACCTATGGGTGAATATCTCCTTTTCTGCTGTTGTCACAACAGGCGGAAGTTGATAAAGATCGCCGATAAATACCATCTGGATGCCGCCGAACCATTGCTTCCGGTACGGTCCGTTGAGGCGCAGAAATTTTTCTATACAATCGAGAATATCGGCACGGACCATTGAAACCTCGTCAATAATGACCGTATCAAATTCTTTGTAAATGCCTCCTTCCTTGCCTGCAACCTTTTTTATCTTTTCAGGTGTTACACCGGGTTTGAAACCGAAGAATGAGTGTATGGTCTGACCCTGGATGTTTAAAGCAGCAACCCCGGTGGGCGCAAGTATGGCAACTTCTTTTTTTGTGGTCTGGCGGAAATAATCAAGAAGTGTAGATTTTCCTGTGCCGGCTTTTCCCGTGATAAACACATGGCGGGTTGAGTTCTCCATGATATCAAGGGCTTTTCGGAACTCAGGATTAATGTCTATAGGCTGTTTTTTCATTTTAATAATTCTTCGCTGCGAAGACTGCGAAGAAGTTTATTTCTTCCTGGCAAAATCATCAGGAGATGAAGGCATATTCCCAATAACAAGGCTTTTTAATTTTTTAATAATCTCATGATCCTCGCCTAAATGAGGTAAAAGCGATTGTATTGCACGGCCTACCGTACCGTCGCATAGATCCTGAAATTCCTGCTTCACTTCAGGCGGCAGGGCATTATAATCTCTTAAAACATGATCCACCCAGGGAGTTAAGGGCCCGATTTCGTCCTTCTTCCTTGTATAGACATAACCTTCCAGCGATCCGACCTTTGCCGCAAAATCATACACCTTTCTATATAATCCCATAAATAAAACCTCCTCATTGTTAATGGTAAGTAAACCTTAATCAGTATATTTGACAAAGGCATAAAAAGTCAAATATCAGCGTTAATACAGGTAAGCCGCATCTGATTCAAAGTTTTCCGAGTACTGCAATTGTATGCAATGTTGTTGATTTATGAATACTTTTAGTGACAACAGATATGCAAATATTTTACCAATATTTTGTGTTATATTAATATTTCTTTAAGTTTCAACAGTATAGTGACGATAATCAGAATGTACGTGGTGCCGTAAAATGCTTTCGCAGCAAGCTGCGGGGAATTTATGCACTAAGAATATAATGAATATCCAGGGGGTAGCATGGGAACAAATATGTCCAATATTCTGCTTGAATCAGGCACAAACGAGGTAGAGATCCTCGAACTTTTCATCGATGAAGAGAGCGGTTACCGCGGTTTTTATGGGGTAAATGTAGCAAAAGTGCTTGAAATCATACCAATACCCAAAAACATCATAAAGCCGCCGAATATTGCAAATACATGTGCTGTGGGCATGTTTAATCACCGGGATAAAATTATTATTCTTGTTGATCTTGCAATATGGCTTGGGAGGAAAAGAACAGAAAGCAAATCGGCTAATGTACTTATTACGGAATTCAACAATATTGTCACAGCTTTTCTTGTCTCAGGTGTTACCAGGATTCATCGTTTAACCTGGGCTGATATAAAACCATTAGACTCGTATCTTGAGGGATTGAGCGATTCTATTACCGGAGTAATCCATCTGGAAGACAGGATCGTATTCCTCCTTGATCTTGAAAAAACGATTGCTGATTTGAATCCTGAACTGGCCATAAAGGATTCGTCCTCAGACGCAGAGGAGGCTCTTCTTGATGCTCCTGATCAACCGATAAAAATTTTACATGCAGATGATTCCAGCGTTATTCGCAATACCGTTAAACGCCGTCTGGAAGAGGTCGGACAGTTTGCTGTTCAATCAGCAACGAACGGAGATGAAGCATGGACGCTCCTCGCAGACATAAAAAAACTCTCCCGGGAAAAAGATTGCAGTATTGCGGATTTTGTTGAGGTAGTGCTGACTGATATTGAGATGCCCGGCATGGATGGGTATCATCTATGTAAGAAAATCAAAGATGATCCTGAGTTAAAATCAATACCTGTTGTTCTTTTTTCTTCATTAATAACTGAGAAACTTATACATAAAGGAGAATCTGTAGGGGCGGACGGGCAATTTTCAAAACCGGACCTCAGCCTGATGGGACATATAAAAAAGCTGGTCAATGAAAGAAGGAGGGCAGCATAGCCAGTTTACTTTTTTAAGACAAATTTTGCCGGATAATCGCATTCACCATTATCGTGAAGTTCCCGCACCTCCATCATTATATCGCGTGTAATTTCAAGATATTCTGCAATTCCTAAAAAAAGTTTAAACCCGTGGGAACCTGTTAAAACACAAGGACCAACATAATGAAACTTGCTATCAGAAGGACGCAGACTATCATTAAACTTACAAAGGATATCTTTGATATGCCGGCAAGATTTTTCATAAAATCCATGAGGTACGATACATCAAGCCCCGATGTTACGGCTATCATTTTAATAGGGGTGCTGAGCCGTATTATTGTTATGCTTACATAGATCACAAGGAGTGAGATAAAAACCCACAAACCGTAATCGACAAATGAAAGTAAAAGGTGCCTGTTATCACTTATCGACACAAGAGGTATAGGATCAAAAAAGGAAAAAACAATATAAAAGATCAGGATGACGCCTGCCGCAAGCAATGAAAACCCGCACCTTAGAAGTTCCTTTGACAATCGTAAAAAAAGCCTGTTTTCTTCCTCGTTGAATTCATATTCTCTGTTGCACTGGGTCATTTTATTTCACCTCTTTTTTTAATATACTTACGAATTGAACAAATGCGGTACGAACCTGCTCAAATTATTTGTTATCGGCGTTGTATCTTCGCGAATCCCCATGCCGGCAGGCTCGTTTCCTATAATCCATGACCCTACTACAGGGTAATTCCCTGAATAGTCGGGTAATTCCTGATATGACTGGTATATAACCTCCGGTTTGCCGGGGGAGAAGTGATTGTCCACATGAATATTTTCACCCTCACGTGAAAAAAACGGTTTTTCCGCATAAACAACTGATGAGTTTTGGGGTTCAAAATATGCAGGCAGGAGATTTTTGTGTCCGGGATACATCTCCCAGAGAATAGGCAGAATTGCTTTGTTGCTTAGTATCATCTTCCAGGCCGGTTCTAAAAGAGCTATGTTTGTTGCAGCAAGATGTCGGGAGAAATCCTCTCTGATAATCCATTCCCAGGGATAGAGTTTAAAAAGGAACCGTATTACATTATCATTAAGATCCACAAACCTGTAATTTTCCGGATCATACCCGATATCGTCAATATAAACATGTTCAGTTCTTATTCCGGCCTGTATTGCCGTATCCCGGAGATATTCAGTTGTTGTATAATCTTCCAGACTTCTTTTCACAGAAGAGGTATAGAATGTTTCAAAACCGACAAATCTTTTTATCTTTCCTTCCATAATTTCAAGGAGCTTTTCATGGATGGAATTAAACTGGTCCTTTTGGGGGTATAATTCCTGCAGCCAGTAATATTGAACAACACTTGCCTCAAAGAGCGATGTAGGCGTGTCTGCGTTGAATTCAAGAAGCTTCGGGTCCGATTTTCCATCATATTGGAAATCGAAGCGGCCATAGATAGAAGGTTCTTTGTCCTGCCATGATTTTTTAGCATACTGGAAAAATTCTTCCGGGATTGCCATTTTTTCATAAAGGTTATTCCAGAACACATAATCAACAAGCTTAAGACACATTTCGTAAAGTTCTTCCGTAACGGACTCCAGATGGTCAATCTGGTGCGCTTCAAATTCATAGTGAACGGATTCATCCCAGTAAGGCAGCCCGTCAATTTCATAAAAATAAAAACCGACGTCCTGCACTTTTTCCTGCCAGTTATGCCTTATCTTTTCGCCTGCTATCCTTTTCATAAATTTACGAGGAAATAGATCTCATTGCCGTGCTTCCCCATCCTGCTCTTGTAATACCCACTGATTTTCTGGTCCCCAGGGAAGGATTATAGGCCGGGTTATTCATTTGTGAAGGCCGGTACCAGGGACCGTAGTAATAGCTCCTGTAGCCCGTTGATGTATTTTGCTTTTCTTCCTGACACTTTTTTGGGTCTTTGAAATCCTGTACACAATCATCCCAGCTTGCATATTGGTTTCGTATGTCCCTTTCGCACCCCAAAAAGATTGTGCTGGTGAGTAAAACCAGTGTAATAGCCTTTGACCTTTTCATAGTTCAAATCCTCTTTGTATGCTATAAATCAACCATTTTTTATGATAATACCGGTTAATCATATAACATTCAACACTATTTTTTCGAAAAATATTTATTAAAAAGAACATTGTCGCAATAAACAAAGCATGTTATAAAATAATGAATATTCTGTAATAGTTGTTTCAATGGGGGTAACAAATGGGAACCGATAATACTGTTTTTCTGGAAGTTCTTGAATGGTTTGATGATACAGGGACAGAGATCGTCCACAGAGTTCCTGAAAACGGTTCCGGAGAGATTAAATACGGGGCTCAGCTTACAGTAAGAGAAAGCCAGGCAGCAGTCTTCTTTTACCAGGGAAGAGCGCTCGATGCATTCGGTGCGGGCAGACATATGCTTTCCACGGCCAATATCCCCATCCTTACGAAAATATTGAGCATTCCCTGGGGAATGAAAAGCCCGCTTCGTGCCGAGGTTTATTTTGTAAACATGAAGGTGTTTCTCAATCTGAAATGGGGGACAAGGGACCCTGTTGCGTTCAGAGACAGCGAACTTGGCCTTATCCGGTTACGTGCCTTTGGTGTATTTACAATAAAGGTGCTCCAACCCGTATTGTTTATTAACACTCTCGTAGGCACACAGGGCAAATATACAACGGAAGAAGTCGGAGAATATCTGGGCAGCATCATTATATCGCGTTTCAATGATTATCTTGGCGAACATCTTGATACTGTTTTTAATCTCCCGGGAAAATACGAAACAATGGCGCAGGGTCTTATAAAGGTGCTTCAAGACGATTTCAACCATCTCGGTATAGGCCTCTCCGGTCTTTATATAAACTCTATTACTCCGCCCCAGGAAGTGCAGAAGGCAATTGATGATAAAAGCAAACTCGGCATTTTTGACGATTTAAATCGTCTGCTTCAAATGAAAGCTGCCATGGCTCTGGAGAAATCCTCGGAGACGCAAGGAGAAGCAGCTTCGGGCATGGGAATGGGTTTTGGCCTTATGATGCCGGCTATGTTTGCAAATGCTTTTAATGAAAATAAGGGCGCCGGTCAATGCACTCTGCAATGCCCGGACTGTAAGCAGACAATTCCGGAAGATGCAAAATTTTGTCATCACTGCGGCCACCAGATCCTTGTATTCCATCAATGCAGCAAATGCAGGAAGAATCTTCCACCCAATGCCAGGTTCTGTCCGGTTTGCGGGACCCCTGTTTCAGAAAAACCACAATCCGTAAAATGTTCTCATTGCGGAACTGAAAATCTCCCGAAGTCTATGTTCTGTAATCAGTGCGGTGGAAAACTTTCTTAATAAAAACTGGAGCATCCAGTGCCAGTGTCCTCAATGTAGCGCCCCGGTCACGTTTGATGAAACAGACCGCATTCTCTCCTGTCCGTTCTGCAGGGTAAGACTCTTTTTTTCACCTGGAGACTACGTGCGGTACTGCCTGCCAATAAATGAAAATTTCTCCGGTAAACTGTATTTTGTCCCCTACTGGCGTTTCAAGGGGATGATTTTTTCATGCGAAGGATACGAAATCAAAAAGGAGACTATTGATACAACGACCCTGGCTTTGCAGAAATTGCCCCTTAATGCTTCGCTGGGTTTACGTCCGCAAGCCATGCGGCTTAAATTTGTAACCCCTGATATAAAAGGGAAGTTTCTTGCTCATGATATGCCAAAAAGCATTATGTTATCACAAATTGAAGACCGTTTCATACCAACCGGGGCAACAGGGCGGACGCTTGACGTATTTCACAAAGCCTGTATCGGTGAAACCATGAGTATGATTTATACGCCTGTATTAGTAGATAAAGACGCTGTTTTAGACGGCATAGTAAAAAGTCCTCTTACTGCTTTCAACTTGACGGATATGTCTGCCTTCTCAGTTTATGATGAGAAAGATTATGGCGGTGTGCAGTTCGTCCCCGCCTTATGTCCGAACTGCGGCTGGAATCTTGAAGGTGAAAAAGACAGTATCATATTGGCCTGCGGCAACTGTAGTTCTGCATGGCAGGTATCAGGATCCGGACTTAAACATGTGGATTTCGCAGTTATTTCCGGGAAAGGCGCAGACATAACATACTTGCCTTTCTGGCGCATCAAGGCACCGGTAGAAGGTCTTGAACTGAAGTCATATGCTGATCTTATAAGACTGGCCAATCTGCCGAAGGTAATTCGGGAGGAATGGGAAAATCTCCGGTTTTATTTCTGGCTGCCTGCATTCAAGGTACACCCGGATTTATTGCTCCGGATCGGACGATTCATGACGATTGCCCAACCGCAGGAGGACTTATCTGATTATCTGCCGAAAGATTCCGTACATCCTGTTACGCTGCCTGCCGCAGAAGCAGAAGAATGCCTGAAAATTATTCTTGCCGATATTGCGATAGCAAAGAAGAAAGTATTCCCCTTGTTAAAGGATATAGAGATAAAACCGGCGGAGACTCTCCTTACATACTTGCCCTTTACCCCTGACAGGGATGATCTCCTCCATTCACAGGCAAGACTTATTATACCGAGAAATGCCTTGAAGTACGGACGGAACCTCTAATCCCTTTTGCAAAGTAGGCAGCAAAACAGATCGCTCGGTATTACGATAAAAAGTCAGGTGGTTCACTATTTGGTCAACTATGCAGATTATGTTATAATATGTCAAAAAAACGATTTGAGAATGGGAGTGTAATTATGCGAAACAGAGGGTACACAATCCGTAAAAAAACAGGGCTCAAGAAAGTTGAAAACAACAAGACTGCCGATGAGATCCTGAATGAAATAAGAAGAGGCATTACCCCGCCGAAAAATGACTACAGAGAACAGTCGTTAAGAATACATGGCCTTATATGCGCGAAGTGCGCAAGGGAGTTTGGCGATAAAGACAGGCACCTCCTGACTGTACATCATCGGGACGGCAATTCCAGAAATAATCCTCAGGACGGCTCAAATTGGGAAAACCTCTGTGTCTACTGCCATGACGATGAACATAGCAGAGGGCTGCTTGCAGATTATCTCAATGAGTATAAATAGGGCAGATTCACCTTTTTTGCTTTTGCTGGGTCTGCATGGGATTGTCTTTCATAGAGAGAGAAATACGTTTTCGTCCCATATCCACATCGAGAACAGTGACTACCACCTTCTGGTGGACCTTTACCGCCTCATTAGGGTTCTTAATATAGCGGTTTGAAAGCTGGCTGATATGCACCAGACCGTCCTGATGTACGCCTATATCAACAAAAGCGCCGAAGGCGGTGATGTTGGTAACAATACCGGGTAGTCTCATACCGGGCTTAACATCATCAATCTTTTCAATCCCCTCTGTGAAGGCAAATGCCTCGAATTGATCGCGCGGGTCTCGTCCGGGCTTGGCAAGCTCCTTCAGGATATCGTTGAGTGTCGGAAGCCCGACTGTATCGGTAATGTATTGATTTACATCAATCTGTTTTCTCAGCGTTTCGTTCTGTATCAGATCCTTGACAGAACTTTTTATGTCCTTTGCCATTGCTTCGACAATCGGGTAACTTTCCGGATGGACAGCACTTTCGTCCAGGGGGTTTTTTGCCCCATTTATCCTTAAGAATCCTGCGGCCTGCTCAAATGCTTTCGGGCCCAGGCGCGGCACCTTTTTCAACTCTTTTCTTGATCCGAAGGGTCCATGTTCATCCCGGTATCCCACGATGGCCTTTGCAAGTCCCGGCCCCAAGCCGGAAACATATGTAAGGAGTTGTTTGCTTGATGTGTTAATCTCAACACCCACAGCATTTACGCAACTTATAACTACGTCATCGAGACCTTTTTTCAGGGCGCGTTGGTCTACATCATGCTGGTATTGGCCAACGCCGATGGACTTGGGATCGATCTTTACCAGTTCCGCAAGAGGGTCCATAAGTCGCCTGCCGATGGATACAGCCCCTCTCACTGTGATATCATAATCGGGAAATTCCTCCCGCGCCGCATCTGACGCAGAATAGACGGAGGCGCCGCTTTCGTTTACTATTATTATGGGAACTCCCACAGGCGGATCGAGTTTTTTCAAAAAAGCCTCTGTTTCCCTCCCTGCAGTCCCGTTTCCTACGGCAATTGCTTCTATGCTAAATCTCCGGCAGAGTTCGATTACTGTATGAGCAGCTTTAGCAACCTCTTTCTCTGATTGATGGGGAAAGATAGTATCAGTATGAAGCAGCTTTCCCTGGTTGTCGAGACACACCATTTTGCAGCCTGTTCGGAAACCAGGATCTATGGCAAGTACATTTTTCCTCCCCAGGGGCGGTGCGAGAAGAAGCTGGCGAAGGTTTTCCGCAAAAACACGGATTGCCTCTTCATCGGCATGATCCTTTGTTAAGACCCTGATTTCTGTTTCTATAGATGGAAAGAGAAGTCGCCTGCAGCTATCTTCAACAGACTGTTTTACCTGGTTTGATCCAGGATCATCCCTTTTGATGAACAAATTTTCAATAATGGAAATAGCCTCCCACTCCGGCGGAACAACGCGCAGCGTCAGAACGCCTTCCTTCTCTGCCCGTCTCATTGCTAATATTCGATGAGAGGGGACGGTATTAACAGATTCTTCCCAGTCGTAATAATCCCTGTATTTGACCCCTTCTTCTTCTTTATCAGGTAAAACTTTCGACTTAAATACAGCCTTCTTGAGAAAAAAGTCTCTTATTAAGGAGCGCGCTTCAGCGTCTTCACTGATCCATTCAGCTATAATATCCCGTGCCCCTGCAAGGGCATCGTCAGAGGAATTGATTTCCTTTTCAGGGTCTATGAAGGCTTCTGCCTCACCGATAGGGTCCTGGTTTACAGGGTCTATGCCATCCTGTGCAAACAAACGCTGTGCTAAAGGTTCTAATCCTTTTTCTCTTGCAATGGTGGCGCGTGTTCTGCGTTTCGGACGGAAGGGCAGATAGATATCCTCCAGTATTGTCATAGTTTCCGATGCATTAAGCTTATCTTTCAATTCATCGGTTAAAAGTTCTCTCTCTTCAAGAGAACGAAGCATAGCCTCTCTTCTGGCGTCCAGATCAGCCAGTTGTTCGAGACGATCCCGGATTGTTGTAATGGCCACTTCATCGAGGGAGTTTGTGGCTTCCTTCCTGTATCGGGCAATAAATGGAATTGTTGCTCCCTCTGCAAGGAGCAGGGACGCTGCCTTTACCTGACCATGTGTCAGTTGGAGTTCAAAAGCAATCCTCCCTATATGAGTTTCATTCATTGTTTCCTCGATAAAATTTATTTTAATAAACCTCCCCGCAGCTTAAGCTACGGGGTATCAGAGAAATGAGGCCACATAATTATGCCCCCTCACCCTGCCCTCTCCCGCAAGGGGCGAGGGAATGTGGTTACCTCGCAGCTTAAGCTGCGAGGAATCATCAGATTGATTAGTGTAATATATTAACGGCCGTATCGATAGATAAAAAAAGAGCCGGCACATAATGTGCCGGCTCTTTTAACTTTAATATGTATTATTCTTCTAAGCTTTTTCCAATGCCAGTATCGCTGCGCCAAGAGCACCCACTATTTGCGGCTCTACATGGATTTTTAACTGGGTGCCTAAAGCATTCTCAAGCGCTTTAACAACCCCGATGTTTTTTGCAACGCCTCCTGTCATGATAACACCTTCTTCAATACCGCCCAATCTGTTGATCAAGCCCATTGTCCTGTCTGCAATTGCCCTGTGAATACCGTAGACTATATCTTCGATCACTTCCCCTTCACTTACAAGGGAGATAACCTCTGATTCTGCGAAAACAGTGCATATGCTGCTGATTGTCACATCCTTTTTGTGATGCAACGATATGTCGCCAATTTTATCAAGATCAACGTCTAATGCTTTTGCCATTACCTCAATGAATCTCCCTGTGCCTGCTGCACATTTATCATTCATCTCGAATTCGACAACACGCCCCTTTTCGTCGATCCTTATAACCTTTGTATCCTGTCCGCCAATATCTATGATTGTCCTTGCATCCGGGAAAAGGTGGTGTACACCTCTTGCAATACATGTTATCTCGGTAATGGACTGCTGTGCAAAGGCAGCTCTTTTTCTTCCGCAACCTGTAGCAACAATATAAGATATATCGGAAGACTGTTTTGCCGGATAGGCAAGCACATTTTCAAGGGCAGTTTCTGCGGATTTTTTAGAATCAGCGCCTGTCTGAACTATTTTATAGCCAAGAATACCTTTGTCCTTATCAAAAAGCAGTGCTTCTGTTGTGATTGAGCCTATATCAATTCCGGCAACCAGCATTTTTCCCTCTATTCAATAATGGCAAGAATGGCGTCTGCCTCTACGTCCTGACCGGCGGCTACTTTAATTTCTTTTATAACGCCTGCAACAGGAGCTACGATAGGCATTTCCATCTTCATTGCCTCAAGAGTTGCAATCTGATCATCTTCGGCAACCTTATCTCCAACATTTACAATAACATTTACAATTTTTCCAACCATAGGAACGGTTACTTCTGTAGCCATATTAGCCTCCTTAAAATTTGTTTTTAAGCCTTTCTGTAACCCAAAGCAAACTGGGCAATTATCATCTTCTGTACATTTGATGTGCCTTCAACTATCTGGTAGGACTTTGCATCTCTTAAATATCTCTCGACAGGATATTCTGAAGAGAAGCCATAGGAACCGAATATTTTTACTGCTTCAGAAGCGCAGAAATTTGCAGACTCAGCGCCATAGTATTTTGCCATGGAGGTTTCAAGGGTGTTGTTCATTCCCTGATCCTTCTGCCATGCTGCCCTGTAAACAAGCAACTTTGCTGCATCATGTTCTACAGACATTCTTCCGATCTGTTCCTGAATCATCTGGAACTGGCCGATTGCCTGACCGAACTGTTCCCTTTCGTTTGAATACTTGCAAGCTTCATCGATACATGCCTGTGATACGCCGACTGCCCTGGCTGCTGAACTTAAACGTGTGAAATTAAGCATGGTCATACAAATGTTGAATCCCTGACCGAGTTTTCCTACAAGGGCACTTTTCGGTATCTTTGCTTCTTCAAAGAAAATTTCTCCGGTAGGTGCGCAGTGGAGACCGAGTTTTGTTGTAATAGCCCTCTGTGTAATACCAGGGAGGTTAAAATCAATAAAAAATGCTGACATACCTTTGTGTTTTGCTGCCGTGTCGGTCATAGCATAGACAATACCGCAGCCGCAATAGGGTACGCCGGAAATCCATGTTTTTGTGCCGTTCAAAATAAAGCCGTCATCAACTTCTTTGGCAGTCGTTTTCATGCTTGCCACGTCAGATCCTGAGTTCGGTTCTGTGATAGCAAAGCAGCCGCCGCTTGTGCCTGCAATCAATCCAGGTAAAAACTGCTCTTTTAATTCCTCACTTGCGAATTTGAGAAGGGCATTCTGAGGACCGTTCATCTGAAGGTTAAAGGGGAGTCCCCATGAAGGGCTTACTCTTGCAAATTCCATTGCCATGAGGGTTGCTGCCATGTGGCCTTCCTCAAGTCCAAGTCCGCCGTACTGCTCAGGGGCAATGCAACCGAACATGCCCTGGTCGCCCATTTTTTTGAGCATTTCCGGACGATATTTATGCTCCTTTTCATCCTCTTCCATAGTGGGTTTAATATTTTTTACAGCAAAATCATAGGCCATCTTACGCATTGATTCAAGCTCATCAGAAAATTTAAATTCCATTATTTTCCTCTCCTTTCAATAAGAATGTGAAACAATTAACAAACTATATTAGCAAAGCACATTTTTCATGTCAAGCTTATTTTTTAAAATAGCATGGATGTTTACGCTTAATTATAAAGGGTTAACTGATCAAAGGCAAGTTAAAATTACTCACAAAATATGTATTAAAAAAACAAGAAAAGCCAATTAAACAGGTAAACCCCGGCTCTGCCGCAGGTCATGACTGCCGATGAACAAGCAATTTCCTTTATTAATATCAGGAATATCCAAAAATGATTGCACAGGCGGATAAGCTTTATATATAATTAGTTTTCGTCCTGAAAGGTGTTGCCTCCCCCCTGGCGGAAAAGGACCCTTTCCGGATGGAAACTAAATAATAACAGTTGGTGATTAAACAGATCGTGGAGAAGCTTTGATTTTTAATAAAACTGGTTTGGTTAAAGATAATTTATATGTTACAGGCTTCCCGTGGTCGCCGGTTTATCTTTTATCTTCGGAAAACCCGGTTATTTTTGAAGCCGGATTCAGTTGCATGGGCAGATATTACGAAAAGGACATAGCAGAGATTCTATCGGGAAGAAAGCCTGAAATACTATTCATAACACATGTGCATTATGACCATTGCGGGGCCGCATCATATCTTAAGGAGACCTTTAACGGAATGCAGATAGGAGCATCCCTAAGGGCTGCTGAGATAATTAAGCGCCCGAATGCACAGGATTTAATGGTTAATTTAAGCGAGAATGTCATTAAAATAATTGAAAATATGGACGGCATAAACAATGAAATACTTATCAGAGATAAATTTGAACCTTTTAAAGTGGATATGATTCTTGAGGGCGGTCAGATAATCAACTTGAATAATGGCCTGTCCGTACATATTCTTGCAACTCCGGGGCATACAAGAGATATGTTGAGTTTTTATGTGCCGGAAAAGAAACTTCTTATAGCAACAGAAACTGCCGGCTGCATGAGCCATACAGGACGTATAGTCACGGAATTTCTCGTTGATTATGATTTATACATCAAATCTTTGAAGCAGCTTGCCTCCCTGGAGGTAGATATCTTATGTCAGGGGCACCATTTTATTTTTACAGGCAATGATGTAGGAAAGCACTTTGAACAATCAATTATTTCTGCAGAAAAATTCAAAGAGACCGTGGAAGGACTTTTGAAATCTGAAGCCGGCTCAATTGAACGGGTAGTTTCAGTGATTAAAACAAAGGAATATGATCCTAATCCCGGGCCAAAACAACCTGAGAGGGCGTACCTGCTTAACCTGAGAAAAAGAGTGGCGCATCTGGCTGAAAGGATTGAAACAAATGGACATGGGGACAATCTTCTGTGAATGGTCAATGAACCTCCCCGCAGCAGAGCTATGGGGTATCAGAGGAATGAGGCCACATAATTATGCCCCCTCACCCTGCCCTCTCCCGCAAGGGGCGAGGGAATGTGGTTACCTCGCAGCTTAAGCTGCGAGGGATCATCAGATTGAAGGGCTGCACGCTATTATTAACTACAAAGAGAATTACTGGAACCCATCTGTTTGAACAGGATAATAGAATAATTGATTATAAAACATTGATTATTAATTAATGTTCTTCCTTGTTTCAATCTGTAATTTGTATGCAAAAATTACAAAACAGTTGACTATTTCCTGTAATAACAGTTAGTATTTTAAATGTGAATTTTTTAATTTATTAACAAAATCGGAGGAATTTATGGAAATTAAAACTATCGGAGTGTTAGGCGCAGGCGTTATGGGAAACGGCATTGCCCAGGTTGCTGCTCAGTCAGGTTACAACGTTATTCTGAGAGATATTGAAGACAGATTTGTCGAAAACGGTATAAAGAACGTTGATAAGTTTCTCGCAAAGAGCGTTGAAAAGGGAAAAATGACTGCGGACGCCAAGAATGAAGTCATGGGAAGAATCAAAGGTACAACCAAGATGACAGACCTCAAAGACGTAGACTTTATTATTGAGGTTATTATCGAAGTTATGGATGTTAAGAAAAAGGTATTTGCAGAGTTGGACGAGATTACAAGAAAAGATGTAATACTTTCAACAAACACATCATCAATGTCAATTACCGAGATTGCAACAGCAACAAAAAGACCGGATAAAGTTGTCGGTATGCATTTCTTTAACCCTGTTCCACTTATGAAATTAGTGGAGATTGTTAGAGGCCACTTAACCAGCAATGAAACATATGCAATAACTGCCGATTTGACAAAGAAACTGGGCAAAGAAGGCGTTGAAGTAAAAGTTGATATACCTGCATTTCTTGTAAACAGACTTATGATACCGCACTTTATTGAAGCGATGAAGCTTTACGAACAGGGTGTGGCATCAAAAGAAGATATTGATAAAGCAGCAAAACTTGGCCTTAACTACCCGATGGGACCGTTTGAGCTTATGGATCTTACAGGCCTTGACATTAACCTGCATGTGAATGAATATCTGAAAAAAGAGCTGCCTGCCGAACTGAAATGGGAATCTTCTCTTGAGCTTAAGAATTTAGTAAAGATCGGCAGACTGGGAAGAAAGACCGGCGGCGGATGGTACGATTATAAGTAAAAAAAGATTTACAATGAAACGTAAAAAAAAGGAGCGGATAAAATCCGCTCCTTTTTTATTGTCATCTGGTTCCTGAACCGGTTAATAACCCGCTGTATAGCGGGATTTTTTAATAATCCCTTTCCTGGGTAATTCCGGCAAGGACCCAATTTCTATTGCCGACCTTTCTGTTGAAAGTCCAATATTCAAGAAATTTTACCGGGTCTGTAGAACTTCCGGATATTACATTGCTGGTTGTTTCATCTGTTGTATAGTCGAGCAGGCTGGCAAGGAATTTTATTGTAATATATTCTTCACCCTGATCCTGTGTGGCATCAACAATTTCCACCTGACGGACTGCTATATTTTCAAGACGGTTAAATTGCTTGTTCGCTATATAGCTGTTTACATCATTTTGAAATGTATTGAGCATTTGCGGAGCAAGAAGGTCTCTGACCACGTTCATATCACGCTTAGTCCAGGCGCCCTGAATTTTAAAGAAAATGTCTTCCACAAGCTCTTTGAATTTGATTTCATTGAATGAAGGGTCCATATCGCTGATATAACGCAAGCCCTGTGATACACGATCTCCCTGCATTTGTGGCTCATATGCCTGTTCGGGCGCCGGTTCGTTGTAGCCGTATGACGGTGAAGAAGCATATCCTGCGCCTGCCGTGCTCATCAGCATCTCCTGCTTGCGCGCTCTGTAGCGTTTATATACAAAATAAATTATGCCTCCTATAATTAATAGGATAATAAGGTCGCCGAAACCGAATCCGCCGCCTCCGCCCCATCCGCCGCCTCCGCCTGCGTAGCCACGACCACCAAAGAGCATACTGCCCACCATACCTCCAAGAAGACCACCGCCTACGCCATAGAGCAGACTCTTGCCGAAAGAAGGAGAAGCGGGTTGCTGAACCGGAGACCTTTGAGGTGTAGCAGAAGGGGTACTTCTCTGATATGACCCGCCTGATCTGCTTCCACTGCTGCCGGATGATCTTCCTCCACCAGCCCTGGCAAAAGCTAAAGATTCCATTCCAATAAAAAATAGAAAAAAGAATACTGTTAAGATTACAAGCATACTTGCTATTTTTTTCATATTGGTTCCTCCTGTATAGTATAAACAACTATCTGATACAACTGAACATAGAGATAATATTATCATATCATGTCAAAGGATGTCAAAGTTAGTAAAAGGCTGATGAATTCCAATTGAAGAGAATATTATGCTTGATTTTGACACATATGGTATATTAGAAGAATATTGCGAAGAAAATTTTATAAAACAGGAGAATAACGGTTATGCCAAGTGTTGGAGTAGTAGGAGTTCAGTGGGGCGATGAAGGCAAGGGCAAAATCATAGATATGCTCAGCAGCTTTGCAGACGTGATAGTGCGGTTCCAGGGCGGAGCGAATGCCGGACATACTATAGTCGCAGGCGGCAGGAAAGTGATACTCCATCTTGTTCCTTCCGGTATACTGCACGAGGGAAAGTTCTGTATTATCGGTAATGGCGTTGTTCTTGATCCGGAGGTTCTGGAAAAAGAGATAAACGAACTGAAATCGATTGGTCATATGAAAGATGATAAAAAATTTATGATAAGCGGCCTGACGCACCTTATCATGCCGTATCATAAAAAACTTGATACACTGAAAGAATCGAAAATTAAAGACAAGATAGGAACAACAGGCAGAGGCATCGGCCCTGCATATGAAGATAAAGTAAGCAGGATGGGTATAAGGGTCATTGATTTCCTCGATAAAAAAGTTTTTTCTGAAAAGGTAAAACAAAATCTGGAAATCAAAAACTTTTTAATAAAAAGGTATTATAAGGATGAGCCCTTTAAGGCAAGAGACATTGTAAAAAAATATGACGGATATAGAAGAATACTTAAAAAATACTCTACTGATACGGTAAGCTTTCTTCACAAATGTATAGAAAAAGACAAAAAATTACTCTTTGAAGGTGCACAGGGGACTTATCTTGATATTGACCATGGCACTTATCCTTATGTTACGTCATCAAACACCATATCCGGAAACATTGCTTCAGGTTCGGGAGTGCCGCCTACATGCATCAACTTCATAATCGGCATATGCAAGGCATATACAACGAGAGTGGGTGAAGGTCCTTTTCCGACTGAATTGACGGATGAAACAGGAGCGAAAATAAGGGAACTTGGCGGTGAATATGGCGCGACAACAGGAAGACCGAGAAGGTGCGGGTGGTTTGACGCTGTGATTGCCAGAAAGGCGATAAAACTTAACGGGATTACCGGCCTCAGCATAACTAAACTTGATGTTCTTGACGGATTTGATACTATTAAGATATGTACAAAATACAAGATCGGGGATAATGTTTTTGATGAACCCCCGATGGATGCCAACGCCTTTTATGAATGCAAACCTGTTTATGAAGAGATGCCCGGATGGGAAACCCCGTTAAAGGGAATTAAAACATATGGCGATTTACCCTCAAATGCAAAAAGCTATTTGAAGAGATTAGAAGAGCTTGTTCAGGTCAAAATCGATATTATCTCAACCGGTCCGGAAAGAGAAAATACGATAGTGCTTAAAAATCCTTTTATACAGAACCTGTGAATATTAGCGCACCTCATTCAAAAAGCTCTTGTATGGTTCTTGAAAAGTCCTTGTGTAGCTTTTAATAAGTGTGGTATAAAAATTCACCCGGAGAGATGTCCGAGAGGCTGAAGGAGCACGACTGGAAATCGTGTGTGCGTGCTAAAACGCGCACCCAGGGTTCAAATCCCTGTCTCTCCGCCATTATTGAAATAATTCGCCAGGCCCTGCGCAACGTGGAGGTTATGAACCCCGTCAGATTCGGAAGAAAGCAGCGGCAGTAACTAATCCGTGTGCCGCAGGTAGCCTGGTTTTTTTAAATACATAATTATGAATAAAATATCTGAAGTTCAGAATGGAAATTACAATGCTTTTATTTAATAGTTATCATGAGGTCCTATCCCTGATTTTTCATACTCCTTGCTCCTTTCTCCATTTCGAACGGGGCATATCCGGATGAACTATACTGTTATTGCCCGAAGATGGAGACCCAAAAGGCTTGAAGATGTAATAGGCCAGCTTCATATAGTTACAACCATAAAAAATTCTATAAAGTTCAACAGAATTGCTCATGCCTATCTCTTTACCGGCCCGAGAGGTGTGGGCAAAACTTCTATGGCCAGAATTATTGCAAAGGCGGTTAATTGCATTGATGGTCCGAAGGAAGAGCCCTGCGGTGTCTGCGAGAACTGCCTTTCCATTGATAATGGAAGTTTTGTAGATGTTGTAGAGATAGATGCTGCATCAACAAGGGGCATAGATGATATACGGGAATTAACTGAGACTGTCAGATATATGCCCATGAAGGGCAAATATAAACTATATATCCTTGATGAAGCTCATATGCTGACACCCCAGGCAAGAGATGCCTTTTTAAAGACCCTTGAAGAGCCTCCGGGCAACAATATTTTTATCCTTGCTACCACAGAACCTCAGAAGATCCCATATACTATCATGTCGAGATGCCAGAGATTTGATTTTAAAAGGATTTCCGAGAAAGATATCATAGAACAGATGAAGAAAGTATGCCAGGCAGAAGGCGTGGAATATGATGAAGGCGCATTCCGGTATATAGCAACAGAGGCTGATGGAAGCATGAGGGATGCCGAATCTATTTTAGACCAGATTATTGCATACAGCGGAAAGCGCATAACCGAAAAAGATGTAATAAATATTGTCGGTGTAATCGAAAAAGATACGCTGTACGATATTGTAAAATCCATTATTGATGAGGATATGAAGCTGGGATTGGAAACAATCGAGAGGGTGCTGAATGAAGGTTATGATGCATATCACCTCTACAGCGGGCTTATTTCATTTCTCAGAAACATAATGATAGTAAAAGTCTATGATGCCATGCCGCCCTTTATTCATATGGGCGAGGATGAATATGAAAAAATCATCATTATGCTCAAAGATATCGAATACTATGAGATACAGAATATGCTGACTTACCTCCTGAAATCTGAAGATTTGATAAAGGGTTTTTTCCCAAGGATTTCACTCGAAGTGCTTTATATAAATCTTTATAATCTTTCAAAATTGAGGGATGTTGAGAAAATTCTGGATAACCTGGACAGTCATGAACAACAGGAACATAAAGAAGAACAAATAGCGGTGCGTAATGCAGAGGGAAGAGCAGTGCCTGTAGAACAAGCGCAAAAACGCATAGAGCATAAGGCGGTATATAATAAAATAGAGAAGGTAGAGGAGGCAGAGCCTACGAAAGAACCTGAGCTTGAAGGACATGGACATAAGGAAGAAAATGCCCGCAAGGAAGGGCAGGCCCATGAAACTCAACCACAGAGAGATGATGTACAGGGTTTTGTTGAATACCTCAGGAAGAAAAAACCTTTTATCGGCAGTATTCTTGAAAATCTTGATCTCAAAATTGAAAATGAAAATATTGTCATATCACTTAATAAAAATTATGCTTTTATAAAAAAAGATATGAATATGAAAGAAGAAATAAAACAGCACCTAAAGATGTTTTTCAACAAAGATATGGGTATTGATTTCATAGTTTCAGGAGAGAAAAAACATTCCCTTGAAGATTATGTAAAAGAAACAGAATCGTTATTTAAGGTTTAAATAGGGTTTTACAGAAACAGTGAAGGATGAATCGGGGATTCTCAACCATAAGCATTCGTTCTGTTTTTGTATTTTATGATTTTATTTAAGGAGGAGGAGATATGTCGAAGAATTTCGGACAACTGTTAAGCCAGGCGAAAAAGATTCAGGACAAGCTTCAGAAGGTTCAGATAGAGATGGCAAACAGAACAGTTGAAGCTCAATCCGGCGGTGGGATGGTTTCATGTACGGCAAATGGAAAACAGGAAGTTGTCTCCTTGAAGATTTCAGATGAAATTTGGGAAGAGAAAGACAAGGAACTCCTTGAGGATCTCGTTGTTGCTGCCGTGAATGAGGCCCTGAATAAATCAAAGGAAATGATGCAGGAAGAAATGGAAAAAGTCACCGGTTTCGGCGGCGGGCAGATGCCTTTCGGAATGTAAATGTTTTATCCCGAACCCATTGAAAGATTAATAGAAAACCTTTCCAGGTTGCCGGGGATCGGTAAAAAGACAGCAACGAGACTGTCCTTTTTTATTTTGAACTCGAAAGAAAGTTATATCAACGAACTTTCAAAAAGCCTGCTGGATGTGAAGAGTAGAATAAAATTATGCAGTATATGCTTCAATATTACCGATGTTGATCCATGTCCGATATGTTGTGATGAAAGAAGAGACAGGCATACTATATGCGTTGTGGAAGAATCGTCCCACATGATGGTTATAGAGTCATCAAACCCCGGTCATTACCGGTATCATATCCTCCACGGCGTTATCAATCCCATTGAAGGGATCGGTCCTGATGAAGTGAGGATTAAGGAATTGAAGGAAAGGATTATCAGGGAAGGGATTACGGAAGTAATCATAGCAACAAACCCGAACATGGAAGGAAATACTACAGCCCATTATATCAGTGAGATTCTGAAATCGCTGGATATAAAAATTACAAGGATAGCTTCAGGCATACCCATAGGCGGCGATATCGTTTATATTGACCCGCTTACTATCAAGAGTTCGATAGATAACAGAAAAAATCTCTGAACTATTTATGGGGCTCACGTCGCCCCCTCCACCAGCAAAGCTGTCGGAGCCACCCCTTCGCGCCCGAGAACGGGCTGAATGAAAATTTTATGGGGCTCACGTCGCCCCCTCCACCAGCAAAGCTGTCGGAGCCACCCCTTCGCGCCCGAGAACGGGCTGAATGAAAATTTTATGGGGCTCACGTCGCCCCCTCTATATTATCATGGTTCAAACAGTTCAAGCGGTTCAAATGGCTTCAACGGCTTGAACGGCTTAAACTGTTTGAACGCTTCATCAGACATCCCCGTAAAAATCTATTTTTTAATTGATTCCCAATCCTTTAAGAATCTTTCAAGCCCGATATCCGTTAATGGATGGCCGATAAGTTGTTTCAGGACATTAAAGGGAATTGTTGCAATGTCGGCGCCTATGAGCGCTGCGTCGAGTACGTGAACAGGATTTCTGATGCTTGCAACGATAATTTCCGTTTCAAAACCGTAGTTGGCAAATATCGCGGCAATCTCTTCAATAATGCCCATACCTCTTGAAGATATATCATCAAGTCTTCCAATGAAGGGGCTTACGTATGTGGCGCCTGCTTTTGCTGCAATGAGTGCCTGGAGAGGCTGAAATACAAGAGTAACATTAGTTTTAATGCCTTCCCGTGAAAGAGTTCTCACTGCCTTAATACCTTCTTCTGTCATGGGTATTTTAATAACTGCATTTGACCCCAATACGGACAGCTTCCTTGCTTCCTCGCACATGCCCTTTGAGTCGGTTGCAATGACTTCAAGGCTTACAGGTCCCTCAACGACGGATAGAATTTCCTTTATGACCGCTTCAGGCGCCTTTTTTTCCTTTGAAAGCAGTGTTGGGTTAGTTGTAACCCCGTCAACAAGGCCCATTTCAATGCCTTTTTTAATCTCTTCAATATTCGCGGTATCAATAAAGAATTTCATCCTCTTCCCTCCATTGTTTTTTAATCCTTTTTAGATTTTGCCTGTGGAATTATATACAATTTTATCAATAAATATGAAAGCTATTTAATCGGAGGCGCGGGGTTTAATGAACCTCCCCGCAGCAAAGCTACGGGGTATCAGAGGAATGAGACCACATGATTATACCCCCTCACCCTGCCCTCTCCCGCAAGGGGCGAGGGAATGTGGTTACCCCGCAGCAAAGCTGCGAGGAATCATCAGATTGACATATTATTCCAATTCTAAATCGAACATCCATGCCGACAGGTAGACACGAATAAGAAATGAAAATCTATTTTCAGGGGAAAGTGCTATCTTCGTTGACTTCGTCATCAGTTTCCTCGACATACTGCGTAATATGCGGGGGCCTGTCCTCGCTTGGCGAGGGCCTGTCCTGGTAACTCCTAAAGATGACAAACACCTGCTTCTCTGCAGAGAAAGACGATATCTTGCCGCTCAGAAGCTGGGTCATGAAACCATCACAGCAAGGGTTGCAAATGCCGTTACACAAAAGGATGAAGTATTGGCCATCCAACTGACGGAAAATCTCCAGCGGGAAGACTTAAATCCCATAGATCAGGCCAAAGGAATTTTTGCCTATATTCAGGCAAAACATCCTGACCAGGTGTACAATTTGGATGGGGTAATGAGCGAGCTTGTGAGATATGATAGAAGGCACGATGATATGCCGGAAGAAACGGTAGAAACTGTTTCTACCGTTTCCGAAATCGTCGGAAAGTCAACACGGACGCTGTTCCGCACAATATCACTTCTAAAACTGGTTCCCAAAATTCAGGACGCGATTGTCCCTCCGCTGTCGGGATTAAACCATACAAGTGGAAAACTGCCTGTTTCTCAGGGTTATATTTTCGCCGCTAACCTTGGAAGTCCAGACTTTTTTAAAATCTTCGATGAAATAATGGAGATGCCTGTAACGAATGCAAAATTAGAGAAGATGCTTACCGCGTGCAAAAAAGCCAAACACCTGCCCTCGGGTGCTGTAGCCGGGGGCCTGCCCTCGAGTGTCTTAGTCGGGGGGGAAATCAACGGATACAAAACCCGTATCCATTAAAAAGAAAGTTGAAGTATTACAGAATGCAGAATTATTCTTTGAGGAAAAGACAGGTATGTACTCCGTATCGGACCTTCAGAAGTGTCTTGATGAACTAAAGTTACTGGCCTCCTTGATTGAAAAACAGATAGAAACAGCATCAGCAGCCGGTACGTCAAAACCGGTCAAAAGGCCGCCTGTTGCGCCGTCGTAACATAAGCATCTTAAGAGACTGTATAAACAAACCCTCACCTTGAACATTAGGGCTTTTCCAAAAGCAAGGATTACATGAAGAAATGTTTGCTCCCCACATATTTCTGGATGATTTTTCTTTCACCTACGAATGTGCAACTGCGTGGTTTCCTAAAGGCAAGAATTACGGATAGAAATATACCCCTCCAGTCCTTTTCTTGACAAATTTATCGCACCTACAACTAAGTGATTTAAAATAAATGAGTTATCGAAAATTACGGATTGAAATGGAGGATAATGTCAACTGTCAGCATATTCCAATATAGCCTCTATATTCCTTATAGCTTCTTCTCTGCTATTGGGATTAAGATTGGTAGAATATTTAGCAAGAAGAATCTCGTTTGGTGCATCTTCATTTGTATAGTATTTTTGCCATGCCTTGTCGAAGCATTTCCTCTTGCGTTTGGGGAGAGCATAACGGAATTCAATAATAGCCCTATAATGTTTGTCAAAAGCAATTTCGAGTGGCCGATTGATGTAGACAATTTTTTGCTCAGGGTGCCTCAGAATGGCAAGTTCTTTTCTGAAGGCAAGTTTGAGTTTAGCGCCAGCAATATAAAAAGATTGCATTCTGGCCATGTGTTTAGAGATAAAATAACCGATAAGCGTTCCAATAATTGTTCCGCCAACTGCAATAAGAGCTGCTGTTATTGGATCGTTCATAATTTGATAGCACTTTTTAGTGGATTCATTTTTCTTCTTGCCATATTAGTCATTATACTATTTTATCTAAATATATCATGTAAGGAAAAAATCAGCCAGAGCGTAGCGATGCTGGATTGGCGGGTTAGACAAAATGATTCTCCGTCATCATCCTGAAGAACGTACGTTTATTTTGGAACGACTAATTCCTCTTCAAACGCTTTGCAAGTTCTTCTCTGGATTAATTGCCCTTCTTTATTCTGGTATTTACCATCAATTTGCAATTGCTCGCATATAAACATTTTTCCTGTAACAGTATCAATTTTGAACAAGGCACGAGACAAGTGTTGCTCCCCTTTTATATTGATGAAACTATATTCGCCCTGAAAAAGTTGATAACGACCAATATTACTACTTTGTTTTTCTTGGGCGAAGGCTGAATTTGAAAATACAGGAACAAACAGTATTATAATTACGATAATAATTTTCTTCATTATCTCCCCCTGTCGTTTTCTAACATAAAATTCAGCGACGGGCTTTGCACGTTCGCTGGAATGATTGGTTAGACTTAAAGAATGAGGTGTAACAATGTATGATATTTTGTATCATTTCTTTATTGGTTCTATTTGCAGTGGCTGTTTACGGTTTTGTACGTTTTCAAACTCAGGTATGGCTTTGGTTGACTGTGATTGTTCTATCTTGGGTTTTAATTCTTCTGGCTTTTGATGTGGTAAAGGTGAGATAAGATAACTTATACCTGCACAGTCTTTTAAAAGAACAAGAACAGATATTATACCAACGAAAAAAGCACCCATAGCCCAAAGGTTTGTACTTTTGGCAGTTTTGAGTATTTCTTTGTGCTTTTCATCCAAGTCATTTTTATCCATTTCAGCTAACAGTAAAATAGCAGCCTTGCGATGGTCATCAGAACCTTGGAATATATGTATTTTTTTAAGTAATTGTTCACGAGAATCCGAAGCAAGGTCTTTCTTTGCAGCTTCAATTCGGTCAGGAGTTTCAAATATTTCAGTATCGTTGTCTATTTGCTTCCACATTACAATTTCCTATTTTGTATCTAACAATTAATCTGCTGCAAGCTATAATTTGTAAAATACTATGTTTAACGGGTAGTATTGTCAAGGACAATGACGTTCTTATAACAAACTTATGAAAATAAAACCGCATGGAATCAACATGATATGGGGTGCCGTTACGAATGCACGCGCAAAGCAACACAATCCTAATACATAATGTTATGCAGGGAGCAATATAACATTAAAGCTTATTATTTACAGGAACGACAGATTCAAGCTGAAATATTCACGCTGTGCGTATTGATTGCCGATTAAAATATAGTCCGTTCGACAACCTTGCCAGATTACTGATTTCAGAAAGTGCTTTACGCCTCAGGCAAAAACCACGCAGTGTGCATTTCAATCATACCACGTAAACAATTAGGCTATGAATTATGCCTTGGAAGGTGGTTCCGTGGTATACTCACTATCGGAAATAATATTATTTGAGGGGGGGTATCGATTATTTCGTCATGCTGTCTTATCGCGGCATCAAAAAACTATTATGCTGATGAAATAATTACAGATTTAGAGCCTGCATTAATACGCAGAGGAAAAGGAGGTATTTTAAGATGAAAAGGAAGTTTACATGGATGGCAGCGGTTGTTTTTTTTACATCTGTTTTAATAATGAGTTGTGGAGGGGTTGACAACTGCTTCGCCTCGCAAAATAAAGAAGCGCCGGGCGCAGAGGCAACACGGGCGAATGAGCAGAAGAAGGTCTTCGATGCCCATGACACAAACATTCGCTACCATTTTAATGATACGGATATGGATTTCAACTTCGGCACACTTGTTCTTGGTTCCGCAGTGAACCATGGCGTCGAGATCGGCGAGGCCTTCTACGCGGCCTCTCAAATAAAGGACGGCGATGCCGCAAGCTGGCAGGAGGAATGGTTTAAGCTGGCACGCCTTGTTGAGGCCAGGGGGGAGAAATCTCTTGTTGCCGGCCATAAGGTAAGTGCCCGCGATCAGTTACAGCGAGCCGCTTACTACTATCGCATATCGATCCTTTCAATATTGCCGAATGATCCGCGTCTTAAAGAAAGGGCGCTTAAAAGCCGGAGTCTCCTGAAAAAAGCCGGAGGACTCTTCAATCCAAAGTTGGAGTACATCGAAATTCCCTTTGAAGGCACGGTGCTTCCCGGATATTTCCGCAAGGCCGGACCAGGAAAAAAACCTGCGAAGACCCTTGTTATGATCGGCGGGGGCGAGACCTTTGCCGAAGACCTCTTCTTTTATATTGCCCCGCAAGCCTATGATCGGGGCTACAATTTCATAACTGTAGATCTGCCGGGACAGGGGCTCCTTCCGCTGGAGGGGAAAATCTTCCGGCCGGATATGAATGTTCCAATGAAAGCTGTCGTCGACTATGCACTCAGTCGTCCCGATGTGGACCCCAAACGACTGGCTGCTTACGGATATAGCGGCGGCGGCGGGTTCGTACCTCAGGCCGCCATGCATGACCCTCGGATCAAGGCTATTGCCATGAATTCCGCTGTAGTGGACGCCTACCCTCTTTTCTCCACGATGCCGGTAGTCCTGGCGACAAAAAAAGAAATATCTTCCTGGTCAACCTTCCACAGCAACATTGTTAAAGCTATTTGCCGGCGTTGGGGAGTGCCCATGGACAAACCGTCCGGACTTGCAGAAGCCAATAAGGGGTTTACCTTTGACCCGTCCAAAATAGCCGTTCCGGCCCTTCTAATAGTTGGTGAGGGTGAATATAAGAGCGAGGAGGTCAAACGGCAGCAGAAGGTATGCATGGACAATTTTACAAACCCTATGAAGAAAATGGTAATCACTCCAACCAACGAAGGCGCCACAAACCACTGTGTTATGGAAAACCGCAGCCTTGTCGGTCAGGTGCTTTTCGACTGGCTTGATGATGTATTCAAGTAAACAGAGGGCAGCAGGCGTTATGATAAAGACGTGCAACAATCAGGAGAAACAACCCAGGGAGGTCGGAGATATTGAAGAAAGTCTATGTGGTCTTGGCAATGTTTTTAGCATTCATGGCAAGCCATAGTGAAGTTATAGCCGATGACAAAATAAGCTTTCACTGCTCATGATCAGCCCTATGGCAAAGGGACTTTTTCATCGGGCCATAGCCGAAAGCGGCGGACCGATCATCGGCTCTGAATATTTAAGTCCCAACTTTAACGGCAATATGGTAAATGTATCAAAAATGGGCCAAAAGCTGACCTCAAAGCATGGCTGTGATAAAGCTGAAGATGTCCTGGCGGTGATGCGCGCCAAATCCGCGCGGGAATGGACGGCGATGGCGCGCAAACTAAAAGTACATCATGGTGCAGAACTGGCATATGTTTTCGGAAATATGGATAAATCAGATGGCTATAACGATACAGACAGGGTACTTTCCAATCAGATGATGAATTATTGGGTGAATTTCGCCAGAACTGGCAATCCAAATGGGGAGGAAATTGCTTATCGGCCTGCATACAAAGGCAAATCCGATCTTAACATTGAATTCTCAGACACCATACACACCAATAAACACCTTTTTAAAAAAGAATGTGATTTCATCAGCCGGATGATGCATTAGCGTTCCCGAAGAGTGTGGTTGATTAAATAGTTTCCATCCGGAAAGGGTTCTTTTCAGCATAAAGTATAAATGTTATGATTAAAAGATGGAGGAAAGAAATATGATTCATGTAATTGCTTCAGTGCATGTGAAGGCGGGCAGGGTTAATGAATTTCTTGAGATATTTAAATCCAATATGCCTGATGTTTTAGAAGAAATCGGGTGTATTCAGTATGTTCCTGCGATAGATTTTGACTCCGGTTTGCCTCCGCAGGTATTTGACGACCATGTAGTTACTATTATTGAAAAGTGGGACAGCAAGAATGCACTCCTGAACCATCTTGCCAGCCCTCACATGCTGGCTTACAAGGAAAAGGTAAAAGACATAGTTGAGAATGTGTCCTTTAAGGTGCTTCAGGAAGCATAAAAGTTGTTACGGCCGTTTGGAAATGAACCTCCCCGCAGCAGAGCTACGAGGTGTCAGAGGAATGAGGCCACATAATAATGCCCCCTCACCCTGCCCTCTCCCGCAAGGGGCGAGGGAATGTGGTTACCTCGCAGCTTAAGCTGCGAGGAATCATCAGATTGAAACACTAATGCTTCATTATAAACTTCAAGCCCGGTAACTTATATTAAAATTTATGTTTAATATATAAATTCCTGAAACCTTGTTTTACCTGTCCCCACACATCCTAATAGCCGTTTTATAATTTTCATCTTGACACTCGCAAGCCCTCATGATAATTGAGTTAGATAAAATAACCGGACAGAAAAAACATTCAAATAATATTAGATTCAGCAATGGAACGTATGCATAATCACCGGGACAAAAAGGGAGAGAGAATAAATGACTGAATTAAAGATAAAAGAAATTAAAACACTGCGTTATGAAAGACCTGTTATTGAAAAAGGATATGCGAACCAGACTCTTTACATAAATCTCTCTGATTCCGAAATCTCCACAAAACCTGTAAGCGAGAAAATGAAAGATATTTTTGTCGGAGGAAAGGGCTTCGATCTCTGGCTCCTATGGAATGCGGTCAAAGGTACGACTAAATGGAACGATCCGGAAAATGCCATTTGCATTGCCTGCGGCCCTCTGGGCGGAACGCCTATATATCCCGGTTCAGGGAAGAGCATTGTCACCTCCATCTCCGCCACCACAGGTTCTGTAATGGATTCCAACGTGGGCGGTTATTTTGGACCTTATCTCAAATTTTCAGGCTTTGACGCTCTTGAAATACAGGGTAAAACCGATATACCCACCGTCGTTTTCATCGACGGCATCAGTCAACAGATACAAATCCTTGAAGTGACAGGGCTCCCTGAGGAGGCCTATGAAATATCAGAAATTCTAACCGACCACTTTGGGCAGGGAAAACCAAGAAATATCTCCGTAGTATCTACCGGTCCCGGCGCCAAACACAGCCTTATAGGCTGCCTCAACTTCTCCTGGTTCGATGCGAAAAGGTCAAAGGCAAGACTTAAACAGGCAGGCCGCGGAGGTTTAGGAAGCGTATTTGCCGACAAAGGACTGACGGCAGTAGTAGCCCGCTGGGATACAGTAACTGTGGCTATGAATAACCCGGCAGATGAGACGGCATTAAGAGAGGTAGCAAAGCTCCACTCCCAGGAGATTGTGGAACAGGACCCCAAACAAAACCAGATGTCAAGCGTAGGCACAGCCCATCTCGTGACAATCATGAACGACTACGATCTTTTGCCGACCCATAACTTCCGGTACGGCCAACACACTGATGCACCTAAAATGGGTATGGAAGTCTACCGTGGGCTTTTCGATAAGGGATATGACGGATGCTGGGTCGGCTGCACCCTTGCTTGTGCTCATGGTATAAAAGATTTTACACCCTCTACCGGCCCTTATATGGGAAAAAAGGTTTTTGTTGATGGTCCGGAGTACGAAACAATTGCCGGGTGCGGTTCAAATATTGGAGTTTTTGACCCGCTCCATGCTGTGGAGATGAATTTTTATTGCGACACTTACGGTCTTGATTCCATCTCAGTAGGCACAGGTATCGCCTTTGCCATGGAATGCTTTGAAATGGGACTTATAAATAAAACGCATACAGGTGGAATGGACCTCTCTTTCGGCAATGGTCAGGCAGCTCTTGAACTTGTTCACCAGATTGCAAGAGGAGATGGGTTCGGCACAATAGTGGGCCAGGGAGTACGAAGAATGAAGCATATATTTTCGACAGACTTTAGCGCAAACCGGGCTATCATGGAGGATATCGGCATGGAGGCTAAAGGTCTTGAGTTTTCCGAATATATGCCCAAGGAGTCCCTCGCCCAGCAAGGCGGCTACGGTTTAGCCCTCAAAGGACCTCAGCACGACGAGGCATGGCTCATATTTTTGGATATGGTTCACAATTTTATGCCCACATTTGAACAAAAGGCAGAGGCGCTTCACTGGTTCCCCATGTTCCGTACCTGGTTCGGACTCTGTGGCCTATGTAAGCTTCCATGGAATGACGTTGTACCGCCTGACAACAAGCAGACAAAAGAGCCTGCCAAAGTGATAAAACACGTAGAATGGTATACCAAGTACTTCAATGCCGTGACAGGGAGGAAATTAAACCCTGACGATTTAATTACAATGAGCGAAAGAGTTTATAACTTCCAGAAAATTTTCAACCTGAAAATGGGCTTCGGCCGTCGCGAGCATGACGCAATTCCTTACCGGGCCATGGGACCCGTAACAACAGAAGAGTACGAATCAAGACAAGAGCGATACGACGGACAGTTGAAAGATATGTATAAAATTGATATTGACGGAAAGGAAACAACTGAGAAGGTGAAAATTCTCCGCAAACTGCGAGAACAAAGATACGAAGAACTTAAGGATGCAGTCTACAAAAGGAGGGGCTGGACACAGGACGGCATCCCCACCATCGAAACCGTAAAAAGACTTGGCATTGATTTCTCTGATGTCATAGACGTTCTAAAAGCTAACGGGGTGGCTTAGATGGTGCGAATATCCGATAAAGAATTTCCCTGGCACGAAAACTTGACTATTACCGATCTCCTTAAGGAATTGGACGATCCCTACCCTTACACAGTGGCGCGGATTAATAACAAAACTGTGCCGGGACACGACTTTTCAAAGGCCAGGGTTCCTGATAACTCAGAGGTTTTTCTGATTCCATTGATTGCAGGAGGATAAAAAATATATTTTTTTGTTGACGCATTTTATATGTGGTGCTAACATAAAAAAACAACATTTTTTTATTATCTTAACAATATAAAAGGAGGGGTTTTTATGAAAAAGTACAAGTTTATAATGCGTTGTTTTGTTTTACTTTTAGCTCTACAGATATTATTACCATTCCCGCTTTTTGCTGATACAATCGGAAAATTCAATGAAATAAAAGGAGATGTATCTCTCGATAGGGCAAAGGCAGCCTTGAAGCCTAATGTTGGAGATGACATTCAGACCAAGGATATGGTATCTACAGGAGACCAATCGAGGGCGAAGCTCCTCCTTACCGATGACAGCATGTTAAGCGTAGGCAAGAACTCAAAACTTGAAATTACCGAATTTCTTCTTGATAAAAACAAAAGAACAAGCGTTATCTCTTTGAAGGCCGGCTCAATGCATACAAAGGTAGAAAAATTCCTTGATCCGAATTCAAAATTTGAAGTGCATACCCCGACAGCAGTCGCAGGAGCAAGGGGAACAGCATGGCTAACCGTATTGGAAATTGTCAATAACGTTGCACAAAGTTCGATTTATGCATTGGAACAGGCAGTTGCCGTCTTTAACCCTGCACTTCCGACACAGGTTGTTACTGTAACGGCAGGTAATTTCACCACTGTTGTTGCCGGTATGGCGCCGACTATTCCGGCGGCATTCGCACCTGCAGCAATTCAGGGCATGATGGGTGAGTTAAATGCAGCGATGCCGGGAGCAGGAGCAGGAGCGGCAGGAGCAGGAGCAGGAGCAGCGGCGGCAGGAGGCATCGGCGCAGGAACGATAGCAGCAGTAGTAGTCGGAGTTGCAGCAGCGGCAGCAGCAGTTGCGTCTGCGTCTTCAAGCTCCAGCAGCTCAACAACTACACACACAACTACATCTCACCATTAAGAAATACGATATAATAAAAATGCCTGCCTGTTTTATGGTAGGCATTTTTATTATATGTTTCCAATCATCCGTTTATCTATGATATACATTTAAAAATTTAAGGATTTGAAAATGCATGAATGGGCGCTGGCAGAATCTGTTATCTGTACTATTTCAGATGAAATAATTAAAAATAAACTAAACCGGATATCACGTGTTATTGTTAAAATAGGTGAATTGCAACAAATAGACCTTGATATATTCAGGTTTGCTCTTGATACTGTCCTTGCATCATGTGAACCGGCTGTAGAAAAAGGAAGTATTATTCTCGAAACAGAACTGAGCACCTTGAAGTGCAATGTATGTGAAAATGAATGGAGCTTTGGAGAAAATATCAAAAACATGCAGGGGGATGAGGCAGAGGCTATTCACTTTATCCCGGAAATTGCCCACACTTATATGAGGTGTCCTGCCTGCGGAAGTCCTGACTTTAAGATTAAAAAAGGTCGTGGGGTATGGATAGAAAGCATTGAGGGTGAAATATGATAGACCCCCGCCTGCATGTTATAGGTAAAAGACTGGAAAAGATAAAAAAGATAATCGCTGTTTCAGGCGGCAAGGGAGGCATAGGCAAGAGTACCGTCGCTTCTGTCCTGGCATTGTGTATGGCAAAAAACGGATACAAGGCCGGTCTCTTGGACCTTGATCTGAGTGGCCCCTCTACACATGTTATACTTGGAATAGAAGGTACATACCCGGAAGAAGACAAGGGGCTCATTCCTCCTGAAGTAAACGGCATCAAATATATGTCCATTATTTATTTTGCAGGCAATAATCCGTCTCCGTTAAGAGGCAACGACATATCAAATATTATTATTGAATTACTCACAATCACAATTTGGGGCCAATTGGATGTCTTGATTCTTGATATGCCCCCTGGAATCAGCGATTCCATCCTTGATGTCATCAGGTTGATTAAGAAAATGGAGTTTCTTGTCGTTGCTGTACCTTCAAAGGTTGCAATCGGAGTTATGAAAAAAGAACTTAAGATACTCATGGAGTTAAATATCCCTGTCATGGGTGTTCTTGAAAACATGAGGAGAAAAGAGTCTCCTTTACTGTCAGATATGATAGATGATCTTAATATCCCAATATTGGGCTCGATAGACCTTGATCAGGCCATTGAAGACGCAACGGGCAATATGGATAGATTGACTGAAACTGGTTTTTACAAACAACTTGATAGAGTATTTAATGCAAGAACTAAGGATATGTTGTAGGCACAAAATGGAAGTTGCAAACAGCCCCAAACCCGTCAGGGTTAGGGGCTGTTTGCTTTTTATGACGGTGATATAGTAGAAAGTTCCTTTTTGAATGAATAGAAATAGACTGCTCCAATAAAAATAAACCCGCCTACAATATTACCAATTGTTACAGGAATAAGATTCCATTGAATAAATTGGCCCCAGGTAACATTTGCGCCAAGCATAATCCCTACAGGTATAAAATACATATTTGCCACGCTGTGCTCAAATCCTGAGGAAACAAAGGCCATGATCGGGAACCAGATACCGAAAAATTTACCGACCATATCCTTGGATGAAAGGGCAAGCAGTATTGCAACATTAACCAGAAGGTTACAGGCAATTCCTTTCATAAAAGCCGACCAGTAGCCCGTTGTCCCGGCAGCTATATAAGGCAGCGTCTTCGCCTCTGCTATACCGATGGCATTTTGTCCGAAGACCGTTAATTCCATGCCGCCGCCTTTACTGAACGGGCCGACTGACATAAGATATGCCCAAAAGAGAGAGCCGACAAAATTACCTATGTAAACCCAGATCCATGCATTGATAACCTTACTCCATGTGCTCTTCTTCTGAAAAACAGCCATAGGAATAAGCATTGTATCACCTGTGAACAAAGACATTCCTGTGAGTACGATCGCAATCAAGCCTACCGGGAATACTGCCCCTGTAATAAGAGCCCTGAAACCCGGCCCCATTGTCTTTTCCAATCCAGTCGAGCAGACTGTACAAAGAGCCCCGCCGACAGCAATAAAAAGACCTGCCATAAAACTCCTTACCAACCAATTTGGTATGCCGAGATTGCCTTTGTATTTTCCGGCATCGCCAGCTAACTGGACAATTTCTACGGGTTTGTTCGCCATCAATTCCTCCTTCTAAAATAAAATTGTATTTATATTTACCTGTAAAACCTTGCCAACGTTCTGTCACACTCAGGGCAACTATAATTCGTATTACAGTGCTTCAGAAATTCCTCCCTGAAATATTTCAATATTGTTGTAATAGGCAGTACAGGAGATTGTCCAAGGGCACAGAGCGAAGCCTTCTTCATCAATGCAGCCTTCTCAATCATTGTGTCAATATCCTGTTCAACAGCAGTTCTTGTAGCAAACTTTCTTGCAAGATAGTGCAACTGCGATGTACCAACCCTGCAAGGCACGCACTGGCCACATGATTCGTGTTCAAAAAAACTGAGTATGTTCAATAGAAAATCAACTGCACAAGTATCTTCGTCGCATACAAGCACAACACCTGACCCAAGCGTCACGCCCGCACTTGTCGTCTGATCTATATCAAGAGGAAGATTAAGCAGGTCTTCACCGAGAATACCGGCAGCCGATCCGCCCACCTGGGCAAACTTAAAACGTTTCCCGTCTTTAATACCCTTCCCGTATACATCAATAATTTCGTGAAGAGTTGCACCCATTGACAATTCAACGAGACCGACTCTGTTCATCTTCCCCGAGAGGCAATAGAGTTTTGTTCCTGCACATTTTTCAGTCCCGACTGCTTTGTACCAGTCAGCGCCTCTTTTAATTATCATAGGCACAGAGGCGTATGTTTCAACATTGTTAACATTTGAAGGTTTTGCTAAAAAACCGGAGCCTGCTGGAAATGGAGGCCTGAATCTCGGATAACCTCTTTTCCCTTCCATGGAATTCATAAGCGATGATTCCTCACCGCATACATAGGCTCCGCCGCCCTCTTTAATAAATATGTCGAAGCTGAATGTGGACCCTGCAATAGGCCTCCCGAGAAAACCTTTCTCGCGCGCCTGGTCTATTGCTCGCTGAAGTCTTTCAATGGCGCGCCTGAATTCACCTCTTATGTATATATATCCGATAGATGCGCCTGTTGCATAACCGCACAACAACATCCCCTCGATAAGCATATGGGGATTCCCTTCCATGAGAATACGGTCCTTGTATGTGCCTGGTTCTCCCTCATCGGCATTACATATTATGTACTTCTGCACATCCCCTTTCGGCATAAATGACCACTTAACACCGGCAGGGAATCCTGCTCCGCCCCTTCCCCTCAATCCCGAAGTCCTTACAATGTTTATAACATCGTCAGGAGAATACTCTTTGAGCGCCTTTTTGGTTGCCCTATATCCACCCTTATCGATATAACTGTCAATACTGAATGGATCAATCTTACTGATCATTCTCAACAGCCGCCTGGTCTGCCTCTCATCTTCAATAATGCATGATGTTGCTTCAACCTCAGGTCCGCATGATTCAATAAAAGAGGGTTTTTTCTCTCTATATGCATTGAAAATATGTTCTATCCTCTCCCCGGTAAGATTACCGTGAATATCATAATTTATCATCATGGCAGGAGCTACGGAACAAACTCCAAGACATTCACATTTCTCAAGATAGAACATTCCGTCAGATGTTGCCTCTCCCGGTTTGATTCCCAGATATTTTTCAATATAATCGAAGACATTCCTTGCTCCCATTACGTGACACGGGCCGGATTTGCAAACTCTCACAATAAAAGGCGCCCTGGGATTCGTTTTGAACATACCGTAAAAACCCACAAAACCGGCTATGGCGCTTTTCGGGATATTCATTAAATCCGCAACCTCTTTCAATACATTTGCATCAAGCTGATTTTTGCCGGATAAATTCTCAAGATCGCGCAATATATACATAAGGTGCTCTCTTGCATTCCCTCTGCTCTCTATTACATTTTTAATTTCTGCTGTTGTTATCATTCTCATCACCGCCTTTACATGTATATTTTTTCGACCTTGCATGCACATACCTTATATTCAGGTATCTTACATGTCGGATCAAGGGCGTCTATGGTCAATTTATTCACACATGCTTCATAAAAGTGAAAGGGAATAAAAACAGTTCCCGGTTTTACTTTCTCCGTTACCTTTGCCTTTATCCTGATGCTGCCGCGCCTTGAAGAGACCGATATAACTTCGCCGTCTGATATATTATAATTGCCGGCATCATTCGGGTTTATCTCAACAAACCCTTCCGGCACAATCTCATCAAGTATTCTTGAATTCCTTGTCATTGTGCCCGTATGAAAATGTTCGAGTATACGACCTGTAGTTAATATAACGGGGTATTCAGGATCAGTTTCTTCGGCAGGCGGTGTATAATCAATGGCGCTAAAAAGGCCCAGTCCACGTGAAAACGTATCTTTATGGAGAAACTGTGTACCGGGGTGTTCCGTATTCGGACAAGGCCATTGTATGAGTTCCTTTTCAATCCTTTCATAGGTGATTCCGGCATACGAAGGTGTTACTTTCCTGATCTCTTCAAAAATGTCTTCAGGTTTTGTATAGTTCCATTTTGCTCCCATCCGGTTTGCCAATTGCGTTGTAATCCACCAGTCATCCCTTGCATCACCAGGCGGCGGCAATACCCTGTGCATAGGTTGAACCCTTCTTTCTGTGTTACTTGCAGTACCCTCTTTTTCTATAAAAGCACATGCCGGCAATACCACATCAGCATACTGAGCGGTTTCAGTAAGAAAAATATCCTGGACAACAAAAAAATCAAGTGATTCAATGGCTTCGATCACATGGTGCTGGTTCGGGTCAGACATGACAGGATTTTCACCCATGAGGTAAACAGCCTTCAGCTTACCTTCTATGGCTGCATTGAACATCTCCACTATTGTCAATCCCGGCTTAACAGATAAGCCTGTCACACCCCAGAAATTTTCAAACTTCTTCTTATTATCTTCATTGGCAACAGGTTGATATGCGGGGTATACAGCATTAAGCGCCCCCATATCGCATGCGCCCTGAACATTGTTCTGTCCTCGCAACGGATTAACTCCGCCGCCGGGAACACCCATATTGCCGAGAAGCATCTGGAGATTTGCCGTAGACTTTACACCGTTGACCCCTGAGACAAATTGTGTAATCCCCATTGAGTAATAAAGTGCCATGGGTTTTAAATCCGCCATGAGATGCGCAGCCTCAATAATGTCTTCAGGGTTATCAATTCCGCAAATTTCAGCAACATATTCGGGAGTATATTTTTCAAGGGTTTTAGCCATTTCGTCAAAACCTTCACAGCGTTTTTCAATAAACGCCTTATTAAAAAGTCCTTCTTTAATGAGAACATGCATGAAACCGTTAAGAATCGCTATATTAGTGCCGGGCTTAATCTGAAAATAATAATCGGCATACCGGGAAAGCTCAATCTTGCGAGGATCGGCCACAATAAGCTTTTTACCTTTGCTGACCACCTCTTTTTTTATCATAGACCCGAGGACAGGGTGGTTCTCTGTTGTATTGGAGCCTATTACCAGAAAACCTTCCGACAAAGGCACTTCACGAATAGAATTGGTCATTGCGCCTGAACCAAATACTGCCGCCAGACCGGCGACGGTTGAACTGTGTCAGAGACGGGCACAGTGGTCTACGTTGTTCGTACCTATTACAGCCCTCATAAATTTTTGTATGAGATAATTCTCTTCGTTTGTGCATTTAGCTGAAGACAGGGCTGCAATGGAGTCCGGGCTGTTTTTTTCCTTTATCTCAGTGAATTTAATTGCAATCAGGTTAAGGGCCTCGTCCCAGCTTGCCTCCTCAAAATTACCGTCCTTTTTTATAAGTGGTTTGGTAAGCCGTTTGGGACTCTGGACAAAGTCAAATCCGAATCTGCCTTTTACACACAAATGTCCATTATTCGGCCCGTCTTCATGCCCCATGGCTTTTACAAGCTGGCCTTCCTTGTTTTTGTAAAAATCTATTTTGCAGCCTACACCGCAATATATGCAAATGCTTGACTCTTTTGTAAGCTCCCACGCCTGGCCTCTGCCGAGCACTGTCTGGAAGGAAAGAGCCCCTGTAGGACACAACTGGACGCATGTGCCGCACTTCACGCACTCTGAGTCGCCGATTCTTTCAAAAAGACCGGATGTCAGATGGACATGGCTCCCTCTGTCGGTAAAATCCCATACATTGGAAAGTTGAATCTCTCCGCAGGCTTTTACACATCTTCCGCATAGGACACACCTGTTTTCATTTCTTTTAAGACCTTCACTTGTTTCACGGTCAATTTCCCTGGTACGCCGGGGATATTCATAATCGGTCTGTCTTATATCATATTTATAAACAAGAGCCTGGAGTTCACATTCACCGTTTGCATCACAATAAAGGCAATTGTGCTCTCCTTCAGCAAGAAGCAATTCGAGTATGCCCTTTCTTATTTGTATGATCTCCTCATCTTCCGTAACAACCTTCATGCCTTCCATAATAGGTTCTGTACAGGCTGTTTTAAGTATCATATCGTTAACCTTAACTATACATATTCGACATGCGCCTGTTTTACTTACTCTCGGATGATAACAGAGAGAGGGAATATTCACTCCGTTTTTCAATGCTGCTTCAAGGATTGTCTGCCCTTTTGTACCAGTTACTTCACGTCCGTTGAATGATAATTTTATTTCATCCATACAAGCACTCCTTTTTGCTTTTTATTGATCACATCAAATTCAACAAAAAAATAAATTATTAAGCTCTTTACATGAAAACATCATTATATTCAGGTATTTTTTGATAATAATTTTTTGCCATATACGATCAAAAATGTCAAATGAATTATTTCACATTCACAATGGTGAACAATTTGTCAATTATCATTGATAATTTATTTTATGATATTAAATTTTATTAAATTTTTAATTTTAATGTTGAACACTTTTTGTTCACTATGGTGAATCTCTATGCATATTGACATAATATCAAAAATAAAATAGAATCATTTCCGATAAAAACATATTTTTATGAAAATTCCTATCGACTCTTATTTTTATCATGAGCGCAGCATTTCAGAGATGCATCTTGTTTTGACTTCAGAAAATAATGACCCATCCAGATTAAACAATCAACACTATTAAGGAGGTAACCATGTGGCAATTGAGAAATGATGAAGAAGCACGGGTTGAAGCCGCGGTAAAACAGGTTCTCCCCCCTTGTCAGGTCAAATGTCCCATCAAAGAGGCCATACAAAGGACGAATGTAATGATCTCGCTTCTGCCCGATGATTCTGAAAAAACCCGCGAGGGAGTGATTCAGATCGGGGATTATTTGTATGAAAGGAATCCTTTGTTCACCGTATGCGGATACATCTGTGGTATCTGCGAAAGAGAGTGTAATTACAAAACAAAAGGCGGATCTATTAAACGAAGGCTGCTTAAGAGATTCCTTTCCGATTATTACACCCCCTATCTTCCTGAAAAACAGCCGATAAATATTGACAGCCAGAAAGCTAAGGTTGCCGTAGTCGGCGGCGGGCCCGGAGGATTGCTCTGTGCCTGGGAATTAAGCAAGAAAGGCTACGATGTGACAATCTTCGACAATAACCCTAAGTTGGGCGGCGCAGTAAGATATATTCCCAAATACCGCCTTCCGGAAGATGTCCTTGATTCTGCCGTAGACAATCTTGTAAGGATCGGTGGGATAAAAGTTGAAACCATTAAGGTGAATGGCGGAGACCCGATAACCATGTTGAAGGAAAAGGGATTTGAAGCCTTTTTTGTTGCCACAGGTACTCCTTATCCGCGCCCCCTTACCCTCGGAATAAAACCTGTAGATTGGCAGGGACTGGAAAATGTAGAATACGGCCTCACCTTCCTTGATCAGGCAGGGAAAAGCGAACTCCCTATGGATTATTATAAAGATAAGAAGGTTATCGTAATAGGCGGAGGGAATGTCGCTTTTGACGCTGCGAGAACAGCATACAGAATGGGCGGCAAAGTAACAATGGTATGTCTTGAGACTTGGGATAAAAAGCACAAGGACGGCATTCCCGCAGACACAGAAGAAATAGAAGGCGCACATCAGGAAGGCATCAGGATAGTTTACTCAAGAGGCGTAAGGAAAGTTATCGGCGAAAATGGTAAATTTACAAAAGTTGATTGCCCGAAGTGCTCAAGCGTATTTGACGAAAAGGGCTTTAACCCTAAATTTGATACATCCGATTGTATGGAAATTGAAGGCGACGTACTTCTTATTACCATAGGACAGGCATGGGACAGGTCCTTTCTGCAGGCAGCACGGCTTTTTGATGAAAACGGCAGACTCGCTGTTGACCCGGTAACGCACCAGAGTTTGCTGAAAAAAGAAGTTTTTCTCGGCGGGGATGTAAGAAGAGTCGGTTTTATGGTAGACGCCATGGCAGAAGGAAGGCAGGCTGCCGATTCCATAGACAAATATTTGAGGGGTATCGGGCTGCAACGCTGGATAGTAAGGTACGAGGGCAGCGATGCTCCATTGAGGGAAGTCTATAAACCTGAACCGACAGCAAAATGGACCTCCCCTGAAAAACGTATGAATTTTGACGTTTTTGAGAAAGGATTTACCCTTGATGAGGCAATCAAGGAGGCACGCAGATGTCTTGAATGCGGACCATGCATATCGTGCAAAGCCTGTGTAGCAACAGGTATACAGGCTGAACTGCCTGCCGTAAAGATAGCAGAACATCTTTGCAGCGGCTGCGGCATCTGTGTAGCAGCATGCAATTACAACACTGCACACCTTACTGAAACAGAGCAGTTTTTTGAAGGCAGAGTGATAGGCACAAAGAGGATCTCTTATACCGACCCTGTTCTCTGTAAGGCCTGCGGCATGTGTGTATCAGCGTGTCCGTCGGGGGCAAGGCAGCTTGTGCCTGACCTTTCCATTGAGAAGCAGAATGCCGATTATAAGCCCGGCGTTGTCTGCTTTTACTGCAAGTTCGGCTGGGGATATGCCTTCGACCAGGAAAAGTTGGATAATATAAAGAATATGATACCTGTTGTATGCATCGGAAAAGTGGATGCGACAGATATACTCAATGCCTTTAACAAAGGCGCTGATGGAGTTCTTCTCCTCGGATGCGCTGACGGTGATTGTCATTTCCAGGACGGGAACCAGGAGGCAAGGAAGAGAATATATTTACTGCACTCAATACTGGAATCTTTCGGCATCGAAAAGGAAAGGCTGGAAGTAGTTACCGGCATTGATCCACAGGCAGAGAAAATATTGGGTATTGTAAATGGTCTTGCAGACAGAGTAAAAGGTCTCGGACCTAAAACAAGCATAGGAGGATGAAAATGGCTGATAAACCTAAATTAGCGATATGCTGGTTCGGCGGATGCGGAGGGTGTGATGAGGCTATCGTTGACCTGAACGAAGATATCCTCAAGGTAACAAATGCTTTTGATTTGGTCCTCTGGCCTGTAGCACTTGATTTTAAATACCACCACATTGAGGCAATGGAAGATAAAGCGATCACACTCAGTATCATTAACGGCTCCGTAAGAAACTCAGAGCATGAGGAGATTGCCCATCTTTTGAGGAAAAAATCACAGCTTGTGCTTGCCTTCGGCGCCTGCGCATGTTTTGGAGGCACGCCGGGCATGGCAAACATGAGAAGCAAAGAAGATATATTCCAGTGGGTCTATGAAGATGCACCGACAGTCGTAAACCCGAAACATAATGTTCCACAGACGGTTTCAAATACAACCGGTTACGAATTGACTCTTCCGGAATTTTACGGACAGGTTCATCCCCTGAACCAGATAATAGATGTTGATTATTATCTGCCCGGATGCCCTCCCCCGCCGAATCTGATATACAATGCGGTAAGCGCCGCAATAGCAGGGGATCTGCCGCCGAAGGGTTCCACTCTGGCGCCTGAAAGGGCATTGTGTGATCTTTGCGACAGAAATAAAACAAAACCGGACCGTCTTGCCATATCTGATATTAAGAGGATACATGAAATTGAGGCTGATCCTGAAAAATGCTTTCTTGCACAGGGCGTGGTCTGTACAGGACCGGCAACACGGTCGGGTTGCGGGGAAACATGCATAAAGACAAATATACCATGCAGAGGTTGTTTTGGACCGGTCGAAGGTATTGCAGATATGGGAGCAAAATATCTCTCGGCCTTTGCTTCGATAATTGATGCGGATACCGAAGAAAACAGAAAAAAGCTGATTGAAAGCCTGGATGATCCTGCCGGCTATTTCTACCGTTTCACAACTGCATCTTCTCTCCTGAAAAAGAGAAGAGATGCATCAAAGAAATCATGAGGTGCAAAAATGGCAAATAAGATAACGATAAACCCGGTAACAAGATTGGAAGGACACGGTAAGATAGATATTTTTCTTAACGACAACGGCGATGTTGCAGACGCATATTTCCAGGTAACGGAACTAAGAGGCTTCGAAAGATTCTGTATCGGCAGACCTGCCGAAGAGATGCCGAGAATAGTGCCCAATATTTGCGGAGTATGCCCGACACCTCACAACATGGCATCCACTAAAGCCCTTGATTATATTTATGGCGTTGCGCCCACCCCCACTGCAAAGCTTGTGAGAAAGCTGCAGTATAACGCTAATTTTATTGAAGACCATTACATTCACTTTTTCTTCCTTGCAGGCCCTGATTTTGTAGTAGGACCGGATGCCGACCCGGCAGAAAGGAACATACTCGGTGTTATAAACAAGGTCGGTCTGGACATAGGGAAAAAGGTCATTGAGGTAAGAAAAAAGACGCGGGAGATTATAAAACTCATTGCCAGCAAACCGGCCCATCCCGAAGGCGGATTGCCGGGAGGCGTACCGCGAGGCATAACAGAGGAAGAGAGAAAAACAATACGAAGAACTGCTGATCTCTCCGTTGAGTTTGCCCAGTTCGCCATGCAGCTATTTAAAGATACGGTGCTCAAAAACAAGAGCTATCTTGACCTCGTCTTAAGCGATGCCTACAATCTGAAGACATCCTATATGGCGCTTGTAGATGACACCAAGAAGGTAAACTTTTATGAAGGGAAGCTAAGAGTAATAGATCCGTCCGGAAATGAAACAGCTTTTTTTCATCCGAACGACTATGTAGATTATATCGGTGAATGGGTAGAACCCTGGACATATATCAGATTAACACACCTTAAAAAGCTCGGATGGAAAGGGCTTGTCGAAGGAGCGGACACTTCGCTGTACCGTGTCGGCCCCCTTGCGCGTTACAATGTTTGCGACGGCATGGCAACACCGCTTGCTCAGAAAGAATATGAACAAATGGTGGAAACGCTCGGCAAACCTTCGCATCATACACTGGCTTACCACTGGATGAGACTGATCGAGGCTCTCCAGGCAGCAGAAGATCTGCAGATTATCGCAGATGATCCTCTACTTACAAGCAAAAATATCCGTAATATGAATTTCCAGTTTACCGGAAAAGGCGTGGGTTGCGTAGAAGCATGCAGAGGTGTACTGATTCACGACTATGAAACCGATGACAACGGATTGATAAAAAAGGTAAACCTCATAGTCGCCACCCAGCACAATGCTGCTCCTATCGGCCTGTCGGTAAAAAAAGCTGCTCAGGCATTCATTAAAGGCGGCGAAGTAAAGGAAGGTATGCTCAATATGGCTGAAATGGCATTCAGGGCATACGATCCATGCCTCGGATGCGCAACACATACCCTGCCGGGCAAGATGCCTCTGGTGGTTGACATCAGAGACCCTGAGGGAAATATTATTAAGACAATTTCAAGATAGCAGATTAAATCAGCCATTACTGCCGAACGATTAACACCGGCAGTAATGGCTTTCATACTTATTTTCTGCATCACCGGAGACAATCATTCCAATGAAAAAAAAGACACTGATAATAGGCTTGGGCAATACAATTCTCAGCGATGACGGCGCAGGCATACTGACAGCGCAAGAGGTTGAAAAACAATGCCGGGGATTGCCGGACATAGATATAGTCGAAGCAAGTCTCGGGGGCATCGGGCTTCTTGATCTCATGGCAGGATACAAAAAGGTGATTATAGTTGACTCAATAAAAACCGCTGAGGGTCAGCCGGGTAAAATTTACAGGATTGGCATGGAAGACCTGGGAAATATTACATATCCTTGCGGCCCGCATTTTCTTGATGTGAGAACAGCCGTCGAACTGGGTAATAAATTCGGCTATGAAATGCCGGATAATATCGAAATATATGCCGTTGAAATCAAAGACAACACAACCTTCAGCGAGACTCTGACCCCTGAAGTAGAAAAGGCAATTCCTGTTCTTGTCAAACAAATCATTGCAGACCAGGAACTGATGAAATGAATGTTTTAATTCAAAAAAAAGCAGTTAATACAATACAATATATAATGTTCAGATAAGGAGGGCTTTAATGAAAATAACCAATCTTGAAGGAACGGAGAAAATCAAGCTTGTCATAGAGGGTGCGCACAACGCTTTTAAGCAAGTCCCTATATCAAAACAAGACGGTTCACCCAATTTTGTTTTCCGGGTTTTTACCATCGAGCCGGAGGGGCACACTCCGTATCATCAACATCCCTGTGAACATGTGAACTACATCATTGAAGGAAAAGGCGCTGTTGTAATTGAGGGCAAAGAAGAAAAACCCGTTCAGAAAGGTGATTTTGTTCTTGTTCTCCCCGGAGAAATTCATCAGTACATGAATAAATCAAAAAACGAACCGCTTATTCTGATTTGCGCAGTTCCAAAGGAATACGAATAGATCTTGTCTAAAAGCTCTCTAATATTGTGTCTATAGCCCACATGATTTTTGTCGCAACAGTTGCGACCATGGTATCGACAATCCGGCAGCAGCATAATTATTTTTCCTTTATTTGATTTCAAGTCTTATTTGGTATACATTTATCAAAGTCAGCATTGGGAGTGAATCACCCCGCGGGGCAATCAGTTCTCAACCAGCGGCATATATATCCAGGATCAGGGAGTAAAGGATTAAAACGAATATTAAGTCCAAAATCCGGACGGTTTAATTTTATTGAAGGCAAAACAATCCAAAATCAGCAATATTTCCCATTACCGTATTGTCATTAAAGGCACAGTTCAGGGCGTAGGCTTCCGCCCCTTCGTTTATCGGCTTGCAGGGATTCATAAGATCACAGGCAGCGTCCTTAACTCAAGCCATGGCGTAATTATCGAAGCAGAGGGCGAAGATGGTAAAGTTAACGCTTTTATTCATGCCGTAAAAGAACATCCCCCTACCCTTTCAGAAATCAACGATTTTAAGACAACAAGGCTCCCTCCTGCCGGTTTTACAACTTTTGAAATATTGAAAAGCAGGCCGGATCAGGCAAACGAAGTTCTTATTCCGCCGGATGTGGGAACATGCACGGCATGTGCAAGGGAAATACTCGACCCGGAAGATCGTCATTATCAATACCCCTTCACCAACTGTACTAATTGCGGACCGAGATTTACCATTATAGAAGAAGTTCCCTATGACCGTCCCGGAACTTCCATGAAAACATTCAACATGTGCGATGACTGTGCAAGTGAATACAATAACCCCATTGACAGGCGGTTCCATGCCCAGCCCGTCGCGTGTCCGTCGTGCGGACCCCGCATCCAAATAAGAGATAAAAAAGGCATTCTTGTGTCTGATGACAATAACTGGCTCGAGCTTGTATGGGAAGTATTACGGGAAGGGAAAATTCTGGCCTTAAAAAGCCTCGGCGGTTTTCACCTCGTCTGTGACGCGAGAAACGAAAAAGCGATAAATACGCTGCGGTTTCGTAAAGAAAGGAAGGCTAAACCTTTTGCCGTGATGTGTAAAGATGTGAAAACTGTCCGTAAATACTGCATTGTTCATAAAGATGAGTCAAGGTTTTTGACTTCACCACAGGCACCGATTGTCATATTGAAGAAAAGGGAGCGCTTCAGCCTGCCGGAAGCGCTTGCCCCCGGGCTTACCTCTCTGGGTGTAATGTTGCCCTATACACCGCTTCACCTGCTTCTGTTCAGCGGGCATTTCGACATCCTTGTCATGACAAGCGGAAATTACAGCGAACTGCCGCTCGTAAAAGATAACGAAAATGCAATCGACGAGCTCTATGATATAGCCGATTATTTCCTTTTTCATAATAGAGACATAATTAACCGGTGTGATGATTCCCTCATTCAAGTTATTGATGGAGAAGTAAATTTTTTCAGGAGATCAAGAGGGTACACCCCGCAGCCGATTACGGTTATACGTGAAAAAACCTCACCGGTTATCCTCGGTATCGGCGGAGAAATGAAAAACAGCTTCTGCATCCTCAAACAGAATCAAGCCTTTATAAGCCAGTATATCGGTGAAATAGACACCGTCGAAGGCGAGAGAAACCTTTTTGAAAGTCTATCAGGCTTTCAAAAATTAATAGGTGTAAAACCGGAAATCGTTGTTTGCGATGCCCATCCTGATTATGCTTCATCAGCTATAGCCCGCAAAATACCTGCAAAAAACCATGTTGAAGTACAGCATCACCATGCACACTTTGCAAGCTGCATGGCAGAAAATAATATTAATAACGAAGATGCCATAGGGATCATCCTCGACGGGACCGGTTACGGAACAGACGGCAATATCTGGGGGTTTGAAATATTCACAGGCAATTACCTCGCTTTTAAACGTATGTTTCATCTTGCCTATGCGCCTCTTCCCGGCGGTGAAATGGCAATACGCCAACCCTGGCGGACAGCTTGCAGCTATCTCATTACATTTCTGAGAAGTAAGGCAGGAGATTATGCTAAAAAACTTTTCCCTGACCAAAATATCGACATAATTGAACAAATGATAGCAAAGGACTTTAATTCTCCTCTTTCCTGCGGCTGTGGCAGGCTCTTTGATGCAATATCAGCCATTCTCGGAGTCTGTCAGGAAAATACTTATGAGGGACAGGCCGCAATAGAACTCGGTGAGATTGCCTTAAAATCGCCTGAAAAGGATTTGAAAGAATCCTATCCATATGCAATCACAGGAGATACAATCCTGCCAGGAGAAATACTGGAAGGCATCATAAAAGATACAATGAACGGAATTTTTGCGGAAACTGTTTCCGCAAAATTCCATAATACTCTGGTGAATATCATCTGCGATACAACCGGGAGGACATCGGCTCATACAGGTTTAAAGAAGGTTATGCTCAGCGGCGGAACATGGCACAATGAATATCTTCTCAGGGCAACTATTAAGACTTTACGTATGGAAGGATTTCAGGTATGCTTTCACAGACATGTTCCGACAAACGACGGCGGCATAGCCCTCGGCCAGGCCATGATTGCACACTGGAGATGGAAAAGCGGTAAAATTGCGGAAGATGTATAAGGGACATGGTACAAAGAAAATGTCAGCGGATATAAATCGCAGTTTATATGGAGGTCAATAAAGCATGTGTCTTGGGGTCCCGGGGAAAGTAATCGAAATTAACGCACAGGAAAATTGGGCTGTTATCGAGGCTTTTGGCGTTAAAAGTAAAATATACACACCTCTTATTGAGGAAGAAATTGCTTTAGGAGATTACCTGATGGTTCATGCAGGCTACGCAATCGGGAAAATCGATACGGAGGAAGCCGGCCGGACATTAAAAATACTGGAAGAGATTGCGCAAATTGATGCATAATCATGAGGTTACCGCATGAACATCGAACTCAGTAAAAAATTGCTGGATCAGCTCATAAATTTGTCCGGCAAGGTATCTGATAAACTTGGCCGCCATATTACTCTCATGGAGGTCTGCGGCACCCACACTACTGCCATATCCAAAAGCGGCCTTCGGGGGCTGTTGTCTCCTTATATGGAACTTCTCAGCGGTCCGGGATGCCCAGTATGTGTGACAGACCAGACAGATATTGATAGAATGATTGCCTTTGCCGGATTACCGGGTGTTGTTGTTGCAAGCTTCGGCGATATGATACGCGTTCCAGGCACAAATGCCTCGCTGGAGGTTGAACGGGCACGGGGCGCACATATAGAAATATGCTATTCTCCACACGAAGCCCTATCCTATGCGGTGCAGCATATCGACAGAGAAACTATCTTTCTGGGCGTGGGTTTTGAAACAACGACCCCTGCTGTTGCCTTAAGCATAATGGAAGCAAAGGCACTTGGTATAAACAATTATTCCGTTCTGTCGGTACACAAACTTGTTCCACCGGCAATGAAGGCGCTCCTTGCCGATCCCGATCTTAACGTTGACGGCTTTATCCTCCCCGGACATGTGTCTGTGATAACAGGCAGAAAGGCCTTCGATTTTATTGCATCCGAACACGGAATACCGTCAGTAATAGCAGGATTTGAACCCATTGACATCATGGAAGCAATATCGATGCTCCTGAAACAGATAGTCGATAAAAAGGCAGAAACAATGAACGGTTACACACGCCTTGTCAGCGAAGAAGGCAATATCAGGGCTAAAAAGGCCATTGAAGACGTATTTGAAACTGCTGATGCATCATGGCGGGGATTCGGCCCCATTCCTGAAAGCGGACTTGTATTTAAAAAAACATATGCAGACTTTGATGCTGCAATCAGGTTTTCTGTAGAGGTTCCGTACGCCTTACCGCCTGAAGGATGTTCCTGCGGCGAAGTATTAAAAGGGAAGATTAAACCGGATCAATGCCCGCTGTTTTCCGTTGTATGCACACCATCAGACCCTATAGGGCCCTGCATGGTCTCATCCGAAGGAGCCTGTGCAGCATATTTTAATTACGGCGATGAAGAATAAGAGGAACACATGACTTCTCAAAAAAATAGCGACATCATCCTCCTTTCCCATGGCGACGGTGGGATACTCACCCATCAACTCTTAGAGAAATATTTTTTGCCCTCCTTCAGCAATATACTGCTTGAAGGGCTCACTGACGCAGCCTCATTTCCCGTAAGACAAGGGAAAATGGCAATGACAACAGACTCTTTTGTTGTTGACCCCATTTTTTTTCCCGGAGGAGACATTGGAAAGCTTGCCGTGTGCGGCACCGTAAACGATCTGGCCGTAAGCGGCGCTAAACCGCTCTACCTGACAGCATCATTTATCATAGAAGAGGGGTTTCCCATTATTGATCTGGAACGAATCATCGCCTCCATGTCACAGGCCTGCCGTGAAGCGGATGTAATAATTGTTGCCGGAGATACAAAGGTTGTCGGACGGACACAGGCAGATAAAATATTTATAACCACTGCCGGTATCGGCTATATGCTTCCTGAAGCTGATCTGGGCTATAACCGCATAGAACCTGGTGACGTAATAATCGTAAACGGACCTATGGGAAATCACGGTCTTTCCATTTTACTCGAACGGCAATCCTTCAGTTTTGACACAAGAATATTGAGCGACTGTGCGCCTCTCAATATTCTTACAGAAGGGCTAATCAAAAGATTTAAGGGCATCAAGTTTATGAGGGATTTAACACGCGGCGGACTTGCCACATGCGTAAAAGAAATAGCCTTGTCGGCAAAGGCGGATATAAGGCTTAACGAGCCTGATATTCCTATTGACAATGAGGTAAGGGGCATTACAGAAACCCTCGGTCTCGACCCGCTCTATCTTGCCAATGAAGGTAAATTCCTGATTATGGCTTCAAGCGAAGAAGCCGACAGCATCCTGGAATATTTGAGAGAAGACCTCTGTGCCCGACAATCCGGCATAATCGGTCATGTTGGGACAGGGAAAGGCAACGTCTACCTCAAAACAGCCCTGGGTGGGACAAGAAGACTTACCATGCTTACCGGCGCACCCCTGCCAAGAATCTGCTAAAACAATATTGATTCGGATTCAGTTATAAATCCTTGCGTCCACAAAAAATGAAATCATTGAATACTGTTTAAGAAAACAGCCATATTTCCGAAAATAGTATTAGATATCAATAAAAATTTATGCTTATTATAAACATAAGCACAGAAAAAAGGAATATTAGAAAGTTCATTCCAGTGGATACGAAAGAAGGATATATTCCAAATGGTTCGTAAATTTATTTTCAAATTTAGAGAGTTAGGGATTCTCCCGAAATTACTCATCTCTTTTCTTATCCTATCTATTGTGCCTTTAATTATTCAGGGTTATTTTGCCGGCAAAAACCTGAGCGATGCCGGATTGCAGGCTGTCCAGAGGGCCGAAGATATGGGAAAAGTAAATCTTCAGGCTGCTGAGGATATCGGCAAGACATCCATTGAAGACAGCGTCCAGGCTCTGGACCGTAAGGCCACAGAGTCCATAGAGCTGAGAACTACGGAGCTGGCCATGAGGATTGCCGACTTTCTTTATGAGAGAGATAAGGACATCCTTATTCTGTCTTCATTCAAGCCCGATTCTCAGAAATATCTGAATGTTTACTCGGCATTAAAAAGAGATGTGATTATCGCGGACACTGGAACTTCATCAAAATTGATGAAAAAGCAAACCACAGATTTACAGTCTAAGAATCCTGAAAATAAAGAATCCTGGCAACACAGACCACCCCATAGTTTCAAAAAATTGCCAAAATCGCTTTACAAAGAGATTACATTTGTTGATTTACTGGGCCAGGAGAGAATCAAGGTTGTTAACGGAAAACTCTCCGAGAATCTACTGAATATCAGCAGGAAAGAAAATACCTATTGCAAAGCAGAAGACTATTTTTCACAACTAAATAATTTAAAAAAAGGTGAAATCTACGTATCAAGGGTAATAGGCGCATACATAAAAGGCTGGCTTTATAAAACACCTGAAGGCATTAAAGTGAAACCGGAGAGCGCCTATGCAGGAAAGGAAAATCCTCAAGGCAGGAAATTCGAGGGTATTATCAGATGGGTAACACCTGTTTATAATGAAAAAGGTGAAAAGACAGGATATGTGACGATGGCATTAGACCATACGCACGTCATGGAATTTACCGACCATATCATGCCCACCGAAGAGCGGTTCACCGCCCTTTCAGACGGCGGATCAGGAAATTACGCCTTTATATGGGATAACCATGACAAATGCATATCCCATGCGAGAGATTTTTTCATCTGTGGATACAACACGGCAAGCGGTAAAGAAGTACCGGGATGGATAAGCCGGCCAACCTATGGTGAATACAAAAAAAGCGGCTTAACATTAGAAGAATTTGTAAACAGACTCCCCTCGTTTAGAGCATTTACCCAGAAAAAAACAGGTTCAATGGAGCAGATGAAACTCGGGAACATCTCCCTGGATTGCAGAGTCCTCGATACTGCGCCGCAATGCCAGGGATGGCATGAAGGCACTGAAGACGGCGGTTCAGGCTCTTTTTTGATTTTATGGAGCGGTCTCTGGAAGCTTACCACCTATGCTGCCATCCCTTATTACACCGGGGCATACGGGCAGTCAAAGAGAGGCTTCGGATATGTCACCATAGGCGCCAATGTAGATGACTTTCATAAAGATGCAAATATTGCCAGGACCAAAATAGAAAGCAGCATAAAGCATGAAGGAAAAGAGATTCTTGCGGCAAACATTAAAACCAGGGAACTTATCAGTGAAAGAGCAGCTCATAATCTTAAAATAGTTACAATTATTACGATAATAGCAGGACTTGCCGTTATAGGAACATCCGTTATAATAAGCCTTAACATAACCAGGCCTTTGAGGCGTTTAACCGATGTAGCTGTTGCAATGAGCAAGGGGAATTATGAACAATCCATTGAGGTAAAATCAACAGATGAAGTAGGGAAACTCGCAAAATCATTCAACGAAATGGCTAAAGTAGTATCTGAGGTAGACAAGATGAAATCCGATTTTGTCACTATCGCATCCCATGAATTGAGAACCCCGATACAGGCCATGCTTCTGGGCATATCCGGCATATTGGAAGGCTTTTCCGGAAAGATAGACGAAGAGGTGAAGGAAGACCTTGAACTCGCCAGGGTCGGGATCGAACGGCTTATGCGTCTCGTAACAAATTTCCTTGATCTTTCGAGGATTGAAGCCCGAAAATTCGAGTTTAACATAGCCGAAACGCCGGTTGCCGATATTATTGATCTTGCAGTCAAAGAACTCTCTGAACTGGCAGATATGCACAATCACGTAATTATCAAAAATATCCCTACAGATATCGGAAATATAAAAGCGGATAAGGATCGCATGATCCAGGTTATTGTAAATCTGTTGAGCAATGCGATAAAATATACGCCTGAAGGCGGAAAAATCATATTAAAGGCAAACAGAACTGATGAAGAGGTGTTGATTTGTGTTGCAGATAACGGATACGGCGTGCCTGTGTGGGCAAAAGAGGAAATATTCAATAAATTCTTCCAGGCTGACAGCATTATTTCTCAAACAGTCGGGGGCACAGGTCTGGGGCTCACAATAACAAGGGGGATATTGGAAAAACACGGGGGCAGTATAAGCTGTGAAAGCCCTTTGTCTGAAGAGGAATTCTCCGATCTTCCTCTCGGCTATGAACGGAAGGGCTCGATTTTTATTATTCGACTGCCCGTTCCACGCTCTTCAAGCACATAAGGCAAAGCAAAAAAGGGGGTCTTTATTATGGAAATCAAAAAAATACTGGTAGTAGATGATGAAAAAACCATCTCATCCTATCTGCAAAAGAAATTCTCAAAGCTTGGATACATGGCATATGCGGCAAATGACGGTGAAGATGCCGTTGAACAGTCATTTTCAATACTCCCTGATATTATCCTCCTTGACGTTAAACTGCCTAAATTGGATGGGATTGAAGTTTGCAAAAGACTGAAGTCCGATAACAGAACAAAGCACATTCCCATCATTATACTTTCAGCAAAAGCACAGTCCTTTGAGATCCGGCAGGGGTTAGAGGCAGGGGCTGACAGATATTTGTGTAAACCTGTAAGCTTTCCTGATATTTTAAAAGAGATACAAACCTTTGAATCAAAATAGTTCAAATATTTTGGCATGATTTGCAAGGAGTGTATATCTATGGAAACTGATGATATAAAAGAAGATGAGCAACAGCGACGTATGCTTCAGGAATACATATTCAACCTTGAAGATGCCCGCGAAAAGGCTGAAGAACTTGAAGTTGCCAATGAGAAGCTTAAACAATCCCAGGATTTTCTCATGGCTGTTCTGGGCAGTATAACTCATGGCATATGTCTGGTTAAGAACCATACATTTGTCTGGTGTAATAATGCCTTTACTGACATTCTCGGGTGGGATCAGGGGGATATAATAGGCCAGAAAACAAGCATCATATTCCATGACGATAATGAACATACAAACATTGACCATACAATTTACGGTGGCTCCCGCAAAAATAGAATGCTGGCATTCGAGTATGACTTCCTGCACAAAGACGGCCGGCGCGTCCCCTGCATGGTAAAGGGACGCCAACAGGATGAACATGATTTTTCCAAGGGATATGTATTTTCCATCACCGATTTTACAGAATTGAAAAATACTGAAACAGCATTAAAGAACGCAAATAAAGAATTGGAGGAACGCACCGATGACCTCCTGAAAGCAAATACAGAGCTGAGCAGAGAGATAAATGAGCACAAAAAAACAGAACACAAATTGAATCAATACCAGGATCATCTTGAAAATCTTGTGATGAAACGGACTACAGAACTGAAACAAACTAACGATAAGCTTCAGCAGGAAATATCCGAACGCAGGCAGCAGGAAGAAGCACTCAATAAACTGGAGGAGTTGGAATCCTCCATTCTGAGCGCAATACCACATGCTGTTATCGGCTTGAAAGAGCGCATCGTTATATTTGCAAACGATTCAGTGGAGGAGGTCTTCGGCTGGAAACCGGAAGAATTGATAGGCAAAAGCACAAGGACACTTTACAGGACAGATGCGGACTATGAAGAGATCGGCGTTTTATACCGGGTTCTTAAAAAACAAAAAGTGCACAGTATGGAAGTTAACTGTCGTCATAAAGACGGCAGAGACATTATCTGCAGATTAAATGTTTCAAAGATCGGAACAAATATGGAGGAAAAGCAGATTGTGGTTGTGTATGAAGATATTACAGACAGAAATATAGTTAGAAATGCCCTGATGGAAAGCGAAGAAAAATACCGCAATATCTTTGAAAATACCATCGAGGGAATACTCCAGGCAGCCCCTGACGGCCATATATTGAATGCCAACTCTGCTCTTGTGCGTTTGTATAAAGCCGACTCTCTTCATGAATTAATCAATGAAGTTGATGATTTCGGCAAACTGTTCGTTGACTCATTAAATTGTAAAGAATTTAAACGTCTGTTGGTTGAACATGGCATTATCAAGGATTTTGAGGCGCAGTTATACTGCAAAGACAAGGATGTACGTTGGGTTTCCATTAATGCGCGTTCCGTTACGGATGAAAATGGAAATATTATTTTCTATGAAGGCACTTTGCAGGATATTTCAGAACACAAAAAGCTTGAATCCCAACTGCTCCAATCCCAGAAGATGGAGGCTGTCGGGACTTTGGCTGGAGGCATTGCCCATGATATTAATAATATTCTAATGGGAATACAAGGTTATACATCTCTTGCCCTCTTTAATCTGAAGGAATCACACTCCAACTATGAAAAACTCAAAAACATAGAAGTGCTTGTAAAAAGCGGGGCTGATCTGACAAGACAACTGCTTGGTTTTGCAAGAGGAGGACGGTATGAGGTAAAACCTTCCAATATAAATGATATTCTCGCAAAAACATCCGCCATGTTCGGTCGCACAAAGAAGGAGATCACAATTCACACAAAATATGAGCAAAAACCCTATACTGTGGACGCCGACCAGGGACAGATTGAACAAGCCCTTTTGAACCTCTATGTAAACGCCTGGCAGGCTATGCCCGGAGGGGGTGGATTATACATTGAAACACAAAACTATTTTTTCGATGAAAACCATGCAAAGGCTTACAATATAAGGCCCGGTGAATATCTTAAGATATCTGTAACTGATACAGGCATCGGAATAGACGCTAAAACAAAAGAAAGGATTTTTGAGCCTTTTTTTACAACGAAAGAGATGGGGCGCGGCACAGGTCTCGGGCTTGCTTCAGTATACGGCATTATTAAAAATCATGGTGGTTTAATTAATGTTTACAGCGAAAAAGGACACGGGAGCACCTTCAATATATATCTTCCAGCTTCAGAAAAGGCGGTACAGGAAGAGAAACCGCTTATCTCAAATACTATTAAAGGTACAGAAACAATCCTTCTTGTAGATGACGAAGAAGCAGTTATTGATGTTAATAAAGATTTTCTTGAGTTGCTCGGATACAATGTTATAATCGCAAGAAGCGGCAGGGAAGCTATCGAAATATATAAAACCGGGGCAGGCACTATTGACCTTGTAATATTAGATATGATCATGCCTGATATAGGGGGCGCAGAAACCTTTGAATTCCTAAAAATGGTTAACCCGGACGTTAAAACAATTCTTTCGAGCGGTTACAGTATTAACGATCAGGCAACCGACATCATGAACAGGGGCTGCAAGGCATTTATTCAAAAGCCCTTCAGTATACAATCGCTGTCACAAAAAATCAGAGAGGTCCTGGACAGGTAGCATAATTTCTTTTGTAAAAAAATACCATCCGGCACAGTCTTTAGTTGACTCATGCCTGTTGCAGTTTTATAATATCATCCTTATGAAGGAAAGCAATAATATAAAAGATCGTATAAAGACATATCTCGAAGAAGATCTTGGGATCGGGGACGTCACTACAAATGCTATTGTACCCGAAAATCATGTTTCAAAGGCACGTATTATTGCAAAAGAAGACGGTATTATTGCGGGAAACATGTTTGCCGCAGGGGTTTTTATGCTGCTGGATAATCAGCTCAGGTACGAAGAAACAACAAGCGACGGTGAAGGCGTTAAAAGAGGCGATATTATTGCCATTGTTGAAGGAAGGACACGTGCAATTCTTTCCGGCGAGAGAGTTGCTTTAAACGTTCTCCAGAGGCTCTCCGGCATAGCTACACTTACAAGAAGGTTTGTAGATGCCATAGAAGGCACTGGAACAAAGATACTCGATACGAGAAAAACCTCTCCAGGACACAGAATAGCGGAAAAATACGCAGTAAAAATGGGCGGCGGGACCAATCACAGGATTGATCTGAGCGAAATGGCCCTTATTAAGGAAAATCATATCGCTGTCGCAGGCTCTATTAAAGAAGCTGTGAAAATGGTCCGGGCATATTCAAAAGTCCCGGTTGAAGTGGAAGTAAAAAACATGGCGGAACTCAATCAGGCATTAGCAGAAGATATTGACCGGATACTCCTTGACAACTGGGATGTAGAGCCTACGCGTGAAGCTGTTTTGTATGTCAACAAACGTATTCCTCTTGAATCATCGGGAAACATGACCCTTGAAAGGGTCGCCGAATTTGCAAAAACAGGCGTTGATTTTATCTCAATAGGTGCGTTGACGCATTCTTTTAAGTCTCTTGATATAAGTCTACTCCATGAAGGAGTATAAACTGCTTAAACGGTTGAAGCCGTTTAAGCTGATTGATCTGTTTGTACGGCTTGAACCGCTTGAAAAGTTATGTTTTAACGGTTATATATGAGGTAGTATTATGGGAAACACCGATACACTCGAAAAAATAAAGGCTGCGAAAGAAAGGCTCGGGAAAGATTTAGTAATACTTGCCCATTACTATCAACACCATGACATTATAAAATTTGCTGATTTTATCGGCGATTCGTTGCAGTTAGCCCAGATTGCCTCAAAGCAGAAAGATGCCCGCTATATTGTGTTCTGCGCGGTCTCTTTTATGGCAGAAACGGCAAGAATTCTATGTAATCCTGATCAGAAGGTGCTCCATCCCGAACCGGTCGCAAGATGTCCTTTAGCCGAAATGGCGGATATTGACAACGTAGAGAAGGCATGGGCTGCCATACAAAAAACCGGTAAAAAAATTGTCCCTGTAGTTTACGTTAATTCCAATGCAGATTTGAAGGCCTTTTGTGGACGGAATGAAGGTCTTGCATGCACCTCTTCAAATGCAAAAAAGGTCATGGAACATATTCTATCAGAAAACAGTGTTCCTTTCTTTTTTCCAGATGAAAATCTCGGCAGAAATACAGCTCACACTATGGGCATCAAAGACAGCGAAATGTACCTCTGGGATCCCCATTCAAACGATGAAGACAGAAACGCGGCATCTATGAAAGCGGCACGGATTTTCCTCTGGAGGGGGTTTTGCATCATCCATACGATGTTTTCTTCGTCCGATGTGGAGCACATAAGGAAAGAATATGACAGTATCAAAGTTGTTGTCCATCCCGAATGTACCACTGAGGTCGTTGATATATCGGATTTTGCCGGTTCGACAAGCTTCATCAAAGACGTTGTAGAGCGCTCTGAGGCCGGTTCAAAATGGGCAATCGGCACAGAAATAAATTTTGTAAACAGCATAAAAGCCGCAAATCCGGATAAATTTGTGATACCGCTAAAAACATCAGGATGTAGGGAAATGGCAAAGGTCACACCCGAGAAACTGCTTCGCGTCCTTGAAGGTCTGGTTGATGGAACTGCTCTTCATCAGGTTTTTGTTGATTCATCATACAGCGAAAATGCACGGACAGCTTTAAAAAGAATGCTGGAGATTGCCTGAAATGAACCATGACAACATAAGTCACTGCGATGTTCTTGTTATCGGTTCAGGCATAGCCGGTCTTTCCGCTGCCATCATCGCAGCAGAATCGGGACTTGATGTAATTGTAGCAACAAAAGCATCCGTTGAAGAATCCAATACCTATTACGCCCAGGGAGGGATTGTCTCTATGGGTCAGGACGATTCACCGGAGTTCCTCATTAAGGATATTATGGAAGCCGGCGACGGCATTTCAAATCCTGATGCCGTAAATATGATCGCCTCTGAAGGCCCTTTAATGGTAAAGGAATTCCTGATAAGCAAGATCAAAGTTCCTTTTTCACGTATCGATAATACAGATTATGAATATGCACAGGAGGCCAGTCATTCTAAAAGAAGGATTCTCCATTGTATGGATTCTACAGGAAAAGCCATTGAGGAGAGTCTTGTCGCATATACAAAGAATATCAAAAACATCAGGATATTTGCCAATTACACAGTTATAGACCTTATGACCGTTCCACACCATTCGACCAACCCTGTTTCTCTTTATCTTGAACCGCAGTGCATCGGAGCCTATGCACTTAATAATATGAGCGAACAGGTTGAAAGAATATTTTCATCTTATACAATACTTGCAACAGGAGGACCGGCAGGAGTATATCTTCATACAACCAACCCGCCCGGCGCAACAGGGGATGGATTTGCCATGGCGCACAGGACCGGCGCCAGAATTATCAACATGGAATACATACAATTTCACCCTACAAGCCTTTTTCATAAGGACGCAGACGGTTTTCTCATCTCTGAGGCTGTAAGGGGCGAAGGCGCCAGACTTAAAACAAGAGACGGCGAAACATTTATGGAAAAGTATTCCCCTCTTGGCGATCTTGCGCCCAGAGATGAAGTGTCCAGGGCAATATATGAAGAGATGATAAAGAGGGGGGACGCCTACGTATATCTCGATATCGCTTCCTATGTAAAGATTGATATAAAGAAGCGGTTCCCGGCTATTTACGGAAGATGTCTGTCGCTTGATATAGATATGCTCAAGGGGCCCATACCGGTTGTTCCTGCAGCTCACTACGGCTGCGGGGGTATAATGGTGGATAACAACGGAAAAACATCGCTGAAAAAACTTTACGCTGCAGGAGAAGTCACGGCAACAGGCATTCACGGTGCAAACAGGCTTGCTTCAACTTCACTGCTTGAAGGTATGGTGTGGGGTATAAAGGCTGCCCGACATATAGCAAATAACTTTTATGCTACAAAACCATACAAGGAATCAGAAATCCCTCCCTGGCGTTTTCCTGAGAAAGAGGAAGAAGCCGATCCGGCCCTTATACAACAGGATTGGCTGAGTATAAGGTCAACCATGTGGAATTACGTCGGCATTATAAGGACTGTAAAAAGGCTAGAGAGGGCAATGGCAGATCTCGGTTATTTGAAAAACAGGATTGACGATTTCTATCGAAGGGCTCACCTTGAACCTATGGTGATAAACCTGAGAAACGGCATCAGGACCGCTCTTATGATAGCCGAAGCCGCCATTACAAACCGCAGCAGCAGAGGTGCCCATTTTATCAAGTAATAACTTCAGACATCCCGATCTCTGCCATACTTGATTCATTGGTTTATTAGTTTATCTATCGAAAATACTCTGCTAAAACAACGTAATATTGTTGCCTGTAATTCAAATTGGACAAAAATATTGTATTTTGTCTGACCAGCATCCTTGCCTTCAACTCGTACTTTTGATAGTATTCAGCATATGAAGGATGTCCAAAATGTACACCATGTCCCAAAACATCCACTGTCTGAGATTATTCTCGATTTTTAGAAAGGTTTAAATATTCCCTTGTCTGTATTGGTTCTGCAAATATTTTGATGCCGGTGCCCGCTGTAGGCACCGGCATCATTTGATATGGTTTTTTCGGAGGGCCAGTTTTATAGGACATCTGCTTATATCCCCGTTCTTGATTGCTTTACCGGGGTATAAGCAGATGAACAAATGGTACCTAATTCTGAAATATTACCAACCGCGTTCTTCCCATGGTTTGTATTTAAGGCCAAGATCTTCCGCGATCAGTTTATAGCAGTTGTAACTCTGGCCGCGACCGATACCATGAGCCGGGTGGCATGCCATGCCGGCCATATAGTAGTTTTTGATAGGCATACGCTGACCGGAAAGTTCCGGCATCGGTCTGTTCCTTCCCGAACATTCATAGTGGGCGTCAAGACCACCCCAACCGCCCTGAGGCATACAGGGATTCCTGTTGACAACGTCGTCAGGGGTTGCGATCCAGGCAGCTATGAAGTTTTCCTCATTAACATTAGGAGCATACTTGCCCCATTCCTTGACAAACTTCATTTCTATTTCCTTCTTCATCCGCAGCCACTCGCGCTCGCTGAAATTTCTCCACGGGCAGGTAAATTCCTCCACCAACGCGGCGAACCGTCCCTCCGGGGCACGGGTCTTGTCCCACTGGACATCAGGGGCAACCAGTAGATAGAGTTGGTTGGCAATACCCGTTGCCCATCTTTCCTTCTGGTATCTACCGGAGAGAAAGTACTCGGGGTCTGCGGGACCGAAGTAGAGCCTGGGAACCAGGCCAAGTTCAGGATTCTGAGGATATTTCGGTGCTTCCATAAGGGCAACATTTCCCCAGAAGAGCTGGGTTCTTTCATAGCCTTTGTCGTCATACAGGGCTGCCGGTTTATCTTTAAGCTTCTGGCCTTTGGTCCAGATCTCCGGCGGCCAGTTCTCTTTGCCGGCAACGTCCATGGTCAATTCGGTGTTAAGGTCGCTGACCACGATATCGGCCAGGATCTTTTCGCCGCTGGTAAGCTCGATCCCGTAGGCTTTATTATTGTCTACAAGGACCTTTTTTACTTCATTAAGAACAAAGAACTCTCCTCCATATCTTTCAAAAGCCCTGAGCAGAGCATGTGTAATACTGTGGGTACCTCCGGTAACAATGGCTGCGGAGTCCATGGACAGGATCAGGCCCAAGGCATGGATATGCCAGTAGGGACCAGGTCTATCTTGGGGAAAGAAACCGGTGGACGTCTGGATGGCTCTCATATAGAAGGTCTGCATCTCGGGGCTTTTGAACAGATGGGTAGCGATATAGCCTACCGTTCCGAAGGCGATATCGGGGTCGATGCCGTCCTTCGTGTCATATGCAAGTGCTTCTAATGGATCCGGTCCATCCGGCCATTCGGCAGGACCGCTGAAACGGTAATGGTGCCATGCATCTCTCCACTTGGCCTTGTATCTCCTGATGATTTCTTCAACGGTGTTGGCGTCATCCTGATTGATCTTGGCTATCTCATTAATGGTGTACTGGGCAGCTGCCGAAGAAAATTCACACCTGCCCGTAAACTGATCAACAACCGGGAATATCGTCTTACCCAGGATGTAATTGCCGTCAGGGTATATCCATGCCTCATTGTTTTCAGGGAAGAGATAAACGAGCCCGTGATCTCTCAGATCGAAATCCTGATAAGCCGGGTTTGTATAAAATCTGGTAAAATGGGCGCATACATTCTGAATAAAACCTGGTACCGGCAGTTCTTCCCCGCAGGCGCCGCCGCCCATTTCGTGCCACCTCTCAAACATCGCCGTTTTTAAACCGGCCCTTGCCAAATAGCAGGCTATGATTGTGGCGTGATGCCCGCCGCCTACTATAACTGCATCGTACTTTCTATCTGCCATTATACCCTCCTTTTTCTGATATCTTTATTGAGTTCATATTCTCAAGCCACTATTTCCAGCTATTAAAATAGCCCTATATCCCTTGCTTCTTTAACGCCCCGTGGCTCAGGCCACCATTTCTTAATCTTCAGGTCTTCAGCAATCTTCTCTGCTGCATTAAAACCCGGACCGT